>JAABUR0100001868.1_pt1 | contig 35208 bp, 30 predicted proteins | sample 5560091 | NCBI WGS metagenome assembly JAABUR01 (sample SAMN10711879, study PRJNA513375) | rock metagenome | isolation source: Antarctica rocks | place: Antarctica: Victoria Land, University Valley sud | reverse complement strand
TCTTCGGCCAGCAATACGACCCCACCATGGTCAACGCCCTCATCGTTGCCCGCTACGTATGGCAATATCTAACCATCGTCAACGCCGAATCCTTCGACTGGTGGACGGCCGTCACAAACCTGCCCTGTTCCCCCAAGGACAATCCCTCCTGTGCTACGGCCGTCAACAACACCGCCGGCTACAACTCTGGCCTCTTCTATATCGACGGCGACTACAACCGAACCCAAGACTTCACCATCTACACCACCAAGCGCGCCTACGCCGTGAAGCACTTTAGCTACTTCATCCGCCCCGGCTCAGTCCGCTACCACGTTACCACGCAACTGCCCGCCGGCGTCGAGGCCCTAGCGACGGTCGACTCTGCACAGGGGAACACCAAACCGCTCTGGAATGTGCTGTTCCTAAACAACCAGACCAGCACACAGGATGTCACGGTGCACCTGCCGGGCAAGAACGGCCATGTGAGCAATGCGGTCAAGACGGATCCGGCGAATGACTGGACCAATATAACGCCTTTGCCGGGTGTGAATGCGGATGGGCGGTCTGTTGATTTGACGCTGCCGGCGCAGTCGATGTTTTCGATGCAATTTACTGCTGATACTGCTGAGGTATAGGTTGTACGTGGCTTAGCGGTTGGAATGGCCGGAGGGCTGGCTGTGTATATAGAAGATGTTGAAATATATGTAACAACTGTCTGAAGTACCTCCTTAATTGGCAGAACCTACTATCCAGATATCTCTTCTCGGTGGTTGGTGTAGAGAGTACAAAAAACCAATCTTTATTCTCAACATCGACCACTTCGGCATCGAATTGAAAATGCTGCTATGGAAGGTTATCCGAGAGGGTATATAACACATCTATCTGTAAGGATCCAGCACAGATTCTAAGATGCATTAGGCGGAATGCAGCTCAGTTTCTCGTCTTCTTCAATCCTTAAAAGCCGGCATATTAGATTCTGGATAAAGGAGTTGAGGTGTTGGTGGTGTTTGGGTTGGGAATGAGTTGTATCTATTTCATGCAGACTGGAGACTGTGAGAGAAGTGGTCTGGTTTGGGGTGAGTGCTGGGGAATATCACAAGAGATGAATGTTTTGCTCCCAATATTTAAAACGTCTTAACCATCATCTGCATTTAAGGCAAAGATAATAAAGAGAATGAAGAGAATGAAGAGAATGAAGAATGAAATAAATGTCTATCTAAGAAGAAAAGAATAAAGCGAAGAAATTTGTAGAAGCAAGAAATATCTAACGAAAAAAGATTAAATAGACTTCTCGTTTTCTCCGGAAGAAAGCAATCATTAGCACGACTGTATGAGTTTAATCATGATTCTTGTGAAATAGAAAGAGTCAGATAAGACTTATAAATATTCTTAACCCACTACTTGATCTATGTATCTAGTTAACCTGAAGACTTAACTTTCAGTAAATACATTTTCCGAGATATCAAGTTTCCAAAATTCCTAAGCGTCCCGACGTGTCCCCGATAATTAAGGACCTCGCTCTTTGTAAAAGAATCTGCAGCACATATTTAATTATCTAACTTAGAGTTTACGCCTACTGTGGTAGATCGAACGATCCCAACAGACAAAATCCCTTATCGCAAGCTCAAAACCACCGACAAGTGCGTCCTCCGTCACCGAAAAGCTCTGGCAAGGGGAAACCGACAACCACCCTTATCGATCCTCTCATCGCAACCAGATAAGCTGCCACGATATCGTCGTGCGCGTCAACCCCTCCCCAAAAGATCCGAAGACGCCCGTTTCGGGTACCTTCATGCCAGCACGCTGCGCGCCCTGCATGCGGCGTCGACCGAGGTTCTTGACGTAGAGAATTAGGCTGAAGCTGCTCAAGCCATTTGTGGCACTGATACCGCGCGTCAAAAAAACACTGCAGAATGGACGAGTCGTTCCGATATGTCGCCAGCTTACAAAGAACAGCACCTATTACCCCCCCCCCCCCCTTGCCATGCACATAGAGGCGCTTCTCTTGCTGGTGGGATCCACCTTTTCCGTTTGGCTAGGGATTGATGCTGGGGGTGGCACATCAGGGCTGGTTGTTGGGTGAGTGCTTTGGGACTTGCGTGGGCGATGGGCTGCAGGTACTGGATAGCGATTTTCTTTTCTTCTCTCCTGCTGATTATGCAGAGAGTGCCTGATATTGCACGTCTTTTTGTGCTTGTTGATAAGGCTTGTGCTTGAAGGCTGTTCGTGTCTGTGGGTAAGCAGCGCGAGAATGGGCCGAGATAGAGGTGGGTTTCGATGGCGTTTCTCGTATGTGCTATCTACTGCGGTGCCTTCAAGGTTTGTCTACATAGGACGCTGTGGTCCCGTGGTTCCTCACTGTCATCCATTCTCTCTCTCCACGTTCGTTCCCAATACCCAGCATTACATTCTCTCAACCCCATCAACCACCAAAACCCAAAACCAACCCATACAATGCACCTCCCCCTCCCCACCTTCGCCTTCCTCCTCACCCTCCTCCTCCCCACCCTCGCCTCTCACGACGGCCCCTACCCAACCTTCTCTCCCACCCACCACAAACCCCCGTTCCCCACCGGCACCGGCACCGCCCCCGCGACCTGCCCCACCAAGACAATCACCAAGACCACCACAGTCACAGTCACAACTACAGCCACAGGATCAGGAGGCTTCTATCCCACCGCTACAGGCACGGGCGCGAGCAGTGGCACCGGCGTGTACTATCCGACCGTGGGACTGCGGTATGTGAGGCCGAGGAAGCAGAGGAGGGAGGGATTCAGGTGGTTTTAGGCGGGCCGGAAGGGGGCCCGGGGGGGGTGTTGGGTGGTTTTAGGGGGGGAGTTGTGGGGATTGGGGACGGTTTCCCACAGACTTACTTGCCATTGATGATTCGTGGGGAACGGAGGGGAACTGAGCCTTCAGCAGCTGGGCTTGTGGAGTGAGGCTTTTAGCAAATTTCTTGGGTGGTGGTTGTATAGACATGTTTTTTCCCCATGTAATACGAAGCTTGCCGGAAGGGCTCGATTGCTATGGTGGTTTATAGATGGGTTTTTTTCTTGGAACATGGATAATCTGGATATATATATAATATATACACCCCCACACCCCGAACTTAAGATTGAAGATTGCCTTGCCTCAGCAGACATGCGTGGCTAAGCCCCTTCGGGTTAGCTCTGCTTACTTCGCGAGCTCAGTGCAGCTTCCGTAGTAAGCAAAGCGCTAACCCGCAGGGGCTTAGCCCCACACGTCTGAGGTCCTGAGGCAACCGCGCTAAGGCTTAATTCGTCCTTCCACTCCCTTATTACTCTCCCGTGCTCCCTTACTGCTCTCCCGTGCTCCCTCGTTACTCCCATGTGCTCCCTCGGTGCTCCCTCTGTACTCTCTCGTGCTCTTCTTTGCTCCCTCGGTGCTCTTATACGCCCCTTTTCTACTTCCTCGCTGCTCTGTTATGCTCTCTCTCTGCTCCCTGGTGCTTACTCCTGCTCTCCCATGCTCCTTTACTACTTCTTCGCGACTGATTGTCTTCTCCACATCAACTTCCTTTTTCCTGGCAGTTCGCTCTCGATATTGTGCCCTTGCAAGCTGAATCTAACAAACGTCTCCATTGAGTTCTTATTTGGATCTTGATCGTATCCTTGGTCGGTATTCCTTAGGCTCAACCATTTCCCCTACAAGGTATTCCAGACTCAGTCCTTGTTTCTTTTCAGGATTGAAGTCGTAAGTTCTATATACGTTCGTTATATTCGTCAATTTTGAAGCCTCTTTCGCGTGTTCAATCCGGCAAGATAGTCGTAAAGATCTCTATCTTCGCATTTTCCACAATATGATTCGCTGGTATTGAAAAGGGATACCAATCTATCCCGGATTTCTTTTCATGTTCATCATCTAAATGATTACTGAAAGAGATCCTTGCGGCGCTCCAGTGGGCGCCATTCTACTCCCCTTCCAACGTGGCCATATACGAGTGTAGTGTTATTCTTGCCCTTCGCACCGGTCGTTTTCTTCGGCCTATTAGAGGAGGACTTCGGATGTAGTCCCATTCAGCGGCGACGTCGTCTCGTTCAGAAGGATCCTTGCCTGAGACACGAACGCGAAGCGAATACCGTTGTCGTGTTTCAAGCGTTCGCTTGAGAGTCTGATTCGATATCATGGTGGGCCGGACCGGACGAATCTGAGTAGAAATCCCATTCTTCATAAGGCTTGCGGACCACCGCAAAGGCGATCTCCTCCATGTGTCTGCCGATATGTTTATCACGGCTGTTGTTTTTGCCCCCTGTCTGCTCCCCACAGAAAACACACACACCAGTCGCGTTTTCCTTGCGTTTCCACTCTTGGAGGTCAGAGTCAAATTCCCCAGGTTCCAGTTCATGCCATCTGATCTCATGCAGTAGATATGATCGTCTCGAATTGAACTGCGTCGTAGGCTCGTCACAGTCTTCCACGGTGCACACGTAAGGCCGAAGGTCTTGGAGAACGTGGGTTCTGTATTTGATATTAGCCACGCAGATGTTTAGCATGAGGAGGAATTACTGCCAGTCGCGCCGTCGCAGAACTTCAATTTTCTGTTCACAGATGTCACAAAAGAAGCGGAGTGGTTTAGGGGCCTGATCCATGATTTCTTTGTCGGCATCAGCCGGAGGGTATCTCTCTCTCTCGATGTAGACCGGAGGCGGTGGAAAAGCCGCGCTCGATTCACTGAAGCTAGCAGAAGACCGCCTTGATCGGTCATCTGGAAAGGAAAGGTCTTGGTCTTCAACATCGAGGCGGTCGGATCCATGCAGGGAATTATTCCTCTCCGAAGACTGGGATTGTACAGAAGCAGCACGAGATTTCGAGCCTTTAACTGTCCAGAAGCCCGCATTGGCGTGCGAACTTGAGAATTCACGTTTCCGGTATGGGCAATCCTCAAGCTGGTGGTCGGATTTGCTGCAGATCATGCAAGCTGTTCGAGATGAGCGTTGCTGTCTGAATCTTGACTCCCCAGGAAATAATACTGGGAAATCATCAGGATCATCTCGCTCGCCTCCCTTCACGTTAAGCACGCTGGTGGGGCGAATTGACAAAAACATGTGCCGCAACTTAGCGAGTTTCGTATGAAGGTCGTCCTCTGCGGCAGATCGTCCATTGGAGCCTTGAGAAGAAACAGACCCGGTCCGTTTATACTTTGGGACCTTGCGGGGTCGGTGATTAGCACCTTTGCTAGCTGAGCCAATATCTTTGTCATCATTTTCCATTAGAGCAATCTGCTGCTGCTCCAGTTTATCGATGGTCTTTCTAATACGCGAAACATCGTTTGAGAGCTTGCGGTCAGCGCCTTGATCTCTGAAGAGCTTGATCTTGCAGAAGCAGATCTCGGCGGTTAGGCTTAATAGTGAGTTCGGCGTATTGTAGGATATAATCTCTGTTTTAGCATAAAGGCGGACAGGAATGCCTTTTACGCCTTTGGAGTGGCAAAAATCCGTGGAGAGAAAATTAAACCGGATTAAGATAGAGCAAGATACTGTAGATATGTCAGGGGCGGGGCTCCAAGTGACGGAGAAGTAGTCCAAAGAGGCAGCCTCCAATTCGATGCGGGGCTTCCCTATCTCTGTATATCCTCCTTGATTTAGGCCAAGGTATTCTACCGCTTGTAGCTTCCCACTACGTTGATAGGTTTCGGCCAGTCTACGATCCTTGTTCCAAAGTTGCCAGCATGCTGATGGGTTCTGTCTCTCCTGCTCGTTATCAAAAGAAATACGAACGACAGTCCGGTAATGGGAGAATCCTATACTTTGGAGCCCCCTCTTACTGTCACAGATTGTTACTGCGTAGGCCTGCCCTTTGTTAAGATAGGTGACTGGGGTTTCGTCCGCTTGTCTGATCATGGCAGTCGGAGCGTTCAGAGTCACATGGTATCTGAACTCGTAGGACGGCGGACTTGTCATGTGAAGCTTCTGCTGATGTCTGAGAAGTAAGTCCCTTCTACTAAAGCATCGAGTACACTGCTCGCATGTAAATGGATACTCTTTTGTGTGTGATCGCTCATGTCTTTTGAGATAAGTATGAGGCCTTGGTTTGTCCGTCTTTGGGGGTGGGAAATTAGGTTTCATGCCATCTTGTGTACTGCCTAACGGCTTTGGGCTTTGAGCAACGTCATCTATTGAACTCCGCCTTTTACTAGGAGGCGGGCGACCGTGTCCGCTAATTTGGACAAGCTTTGAGGTAAGCTGGTCGCCACGGTTGTGCCGTGCGAGATCGAGACGGTTAGCTCGAGCGCAGTTGGCTTTCGCAAGGCGAAGGGCCAAGTATGAGGGCAGTGAAGGGTATCTATCCAAGATATTGCGCAAATATATTTGTGCCCTTGGCTCGAGGATTGTAAGATCTATGACTGAATTTCGAGGGCTTCCAATGCTTTTGGGCTCTTCAATCCCCTCAATGTGTATGGTTCGAAAGACTTTCAGGCCTTCCAGCTCCTTGGCCGCAAGATCATCGCTTGAAGAACCAGACTGATTCCTTTGCGTCGGAGGCAGAGGCACAATGGAAGGCACAGCGCTTTGATTGAGCCAAGCATCTAGGGGAGTGGCACCGCTGTTCCAGTCCATAGCAGTAACTCTCTGAAAATTGAATTCTTTTGACTCCCTTTTTCCGCGGACTTTTGCGGGACGATTGACAGCCGCATCAAATTCTGCGGCACCGCGTTTCGGTGGCAAATTGGACAGTTGGGCATGCTCATTAACCTCAACGGCATCCGGTGGATTGGGCCTGCTACCGTACAGGGACATATCTTCGGCAATCTGCTTTTTGGCTACTTCCTCTTCCTCTGATAGTACGGTTATGCGCCTAAAGGAGTCCTCTAAGTTGTTTTCCAATTGAAAGGACTCAAGACAACAGGTCTTACTGTGAAAGGTCAGACAAATCTGTTACAAAATACTCGCGATGATATTTTACCAGTATAGTGTGTTGGAATTCCCCTCAGCACGTGAGCCAGCGCCTGAACAGCCGGGGCGTGGACAAATTCCGGACTGCATTTTTACATAGGACATGATCATTGACATTGAAACTGTTGCACCTTCGCGGATATATCTTGTCCAATGATCTCTCTTGATTATGGCTTTTTTGTTGGCGCTGTCGATGATGTGATACTGGGAATTCACAATCTTGCTTTCCCCGGGTTTGTGTCTGAAGTGCGCGCGGAGAAACCCTTCAAATGGCTGTGGCTTGCGAATCAGTGTCTCATCTCAAATTGTAGCATGGATTGAGGTTCTACCTCCCAGTGTCGGAAATATTCGTAAGGAAGCTCTTTGATTTCGCCAAGTGCGTCTTCAAATCTAATGTTCGATTCCAGCAGATTTGTCGGCCTCGGAGAAATGTTTTGTTGCATTTGCAGCATCAGTTGGTACGTCTGAAGATTTGATTGGAGGATAGCTCGAAGAGATCCTTGGATCTTCTCGGAGAATGCGTTGAGATAGTCCATAATTTGCTGTCCCAAGTGGCGTACTTGGACGACCGAATGGTCCATCCTGTCGACTCCGGCGCACACTGATTCCAATATCTCATGATCGGCCACTTGCGCCAGCTTTGTCCGATCATCCATACTCTGAGTGCGTTCTTGTACGGAATACAATGTGGCATGGTGCTCTGCGATCTTTCCCTCCAAGCCTTGAACGCTGCTTCGCATTTCCGCACTAATCCTGGATAAGGTTTTACTAGCCAGCAACAAATTAGCTGATCTGCTTGCATCCTCAGTCCCTGGTGATAGAACCACTCACGAGGTTTGCATTCCAAGAAGAAGATTGATGCTAACGTGCTTGGCCGCAACAAGAGCTCGTAGCTTTTCCACCTCCTCGGCAAATATAACAGACCACTTCGTCTTTTGACCAATGGTATGCAGCGAGTTCTGCCTTGCCAATGGTCCCAACGATGATTCGTAACGCGTCATCTTCCTGGTAAAATCCTCCAACGCAAATTTGCATGCCATAGCCATGGCTCGAATCGCATTGACATGTTGAATATTATCCTCATTAGGCTGAAGCGCTTCCAAATGGGAAAGCGTAGTTGCCAGATTTTCGAGCTCGATGGCGGCGCTCTGATAGTCACTCGCTGCTCCTCCAGCATCCTTCAGCGACTTACGTACTTTGTTAACAAGATCTGTAGTTTCGTCAATACAGGCCCACAGAACTTTCCAAGGATTACTTACTAATGGCGCTAATAAAGTCACCGACTGAGAATCCAAATACCGGCGTGGCCATTTTAAACGCTGTGCTGGGACTTCCTCATCCGGTGGAGATCGCGATAGAATATCTCTCGCACAGGCGACCGCAGTAGAAGCCAGTATGCCTTGGGCAGCAGAATGAAGAGATCGAGAATGTTAAGCCGCCTAGGGGCTGAATTATATGGAATGATGGTAGATTGATTACTATGCTAGGTTTTCTACTACGAGCGTATGAGAGCCTAACAGAAAAGGCTGCAAGATCATAAGGCTGAGCTTCGTCAAGAAGGGCCGAGGGCCCGAGGGTCGGAAGAAAAAGTCGTTGCCCACCAAAAAGAACCATCACCAAAAGATACACCAGCCTTTGAATTTAAAACTCAAGGCATCTACCAAGAGCTTCGAGTCATGAAAAGGGATATGAGTTGATAAATCAAGGCTTCCTTTCTCACATTGTACATATAGCCGAATGATAACGCAGGTCTCATTGGCGGCACAAGGGGAAGCTATAGGCTTTCAGCCCTACATAGCGGGCCGATGGTTGCTCAGCCGTACCTTAGGTAAGGTTGGGGGCAGCCGGGCCCTCTGAGGAACGTTAAGCGACGACGTGCAGTTCAGACTCGCCAGAATAGCCCCCATCAGACATGCCTTCATCTCTTCTTTTCCTTAGCCTCGCATTTGCGAGGCCACGAGGTCCCGAGGCCGCAATTGATGATAAAGAGCACCCAATCGTCCCTGTATTTATACGCTGGGTAACCGAAGTTGAAGCACCCACCGTCCATGATGTACCAGTCCTTCCGTGCTGTGCTGCTCGGCATTCTTGTAAGTAGAACTGTCACCGGTCAAGGATGCGATCCGTCAAACCCTTTCGGTGCGAATTGCGACAGCAGCCCTCCAGTGATCGCCATCGATGGCCAACTACACCTCTGCAACATGATCCTCAATCAATGTCCTGGAGGCTTCCCAGCCTCTCAAGGTAAAGTCCATCTTCTCATTCTCAAAATATGCCTATCCCTTTCTGCTTGATATCTGGCCCCTCTGGTTTGCCCTTACTAATATCAGGCAGGTTGCGTGGATGACTATTGCAAACAAGGATGTGCTGACCAGAAAAACTGCTGCTCCTCCTCTAACCCCCACGATTGCTTTCAACCCTCCTCCGGCACCGGCACCTCGCCCAATTCTGATTCCAACTCTGGCGCTAGCAGCGCCAGCCAACAAGCCGTTCCCACCGGCGCCTCCCAATGCACTTTCATCGCAAACCAAGTCAGCGCCTGCGAATCCTCCACATCCGGCTTCAGCAACCTCCCCAACTCGGTGCAGGCGAGCTGTTATTGCTTCAACCAGGACGGTAGCTATAACGGCACCGTGTGGGATAACGCCGCTACAACTTGTTATCAGGCTCTGATGAGCGAGACGGCGAGTCCGAGTCTGTTGACTGCGTATCAGCAAGGCGTTGTGGGGGCTTGTACCAAGTTTGTGGATCCGGGGGTTTTGAGCAAGGCGGGCGTGAAAACCGGTGCTACGGTAGGTTCTATCATTAGAGAAATCAAGCTTGGGAAAGCACGCCGCTGAAGCACCAAAGGCCACTACTGGATCGTCCACACCAGCCACACCCACGGCGGCACAAACCTCATCTGGTGCGTCTGCTACTGCGACGACCACCTCAGCGACTAGGAGTGGGGTTGAAAGAGTGATCCGAGGAGATTTCATGGTGAGCCACAATCTGAACAGGTTCGTTCAAGCCTTGCTGACAGCCAATAGCTTGTTTCAGCATTCGTGATTGGCTTCTATCTTGCAGTCTTTTGAACGCTTTAATCTGGCTCAACTCGCCAATCTCATGTCAGAAGCACTACGACTGGGTGTTACAAGGCGGCGGAAGGCAAAGTGAAATGCCAGACATCAAGTATGAAATACATTTCGGAGTGGCTGCAGGGGAGCGGGAACTGGAGCCAGAGAGCTGGGGCTCGCGGTGGTACTGGTAGTGGCGCAGCTCTAATTAGCTGCAAAGAGGTTGGTTGGAGATGCGAAAGGGAGGTTTTACTTGGAGCAGAGCAATTGGCGCTGTGAGTATTGCGAGCAAGCAAAAAATCTAACTTAGGCTAAGTTAAGAATGCTGGGCTACGCCCCCGTTTCCCTCGAGCAGCCCACGAAAGCAGAAGCTGTTGTACGCCCTGTGTGATAACGTCCTTGCGGGGAGAGGACTGCAGCGTCCAGAATGCCTAATCACGGCTTCCATCAGGCGGAAGATTCGAAGACGCAAAGCCCAGTATCCTCTCAAAAGCGCTTCTCCCTCCCACTCCTCTACCTTCCCTTGCCGTCTGTTATCTTTCGGCCATCCTCGGTGTCTGGTATGCTATACAAAAACAGAGTCTCTCCACGCGTGCGTGTCCTCTGCCAAAGTCCAGCCCCGCCAGTCACTTTCCGCGCATGTCTTCCATTCTAACATGCGTATGGCTCCTTGGGTCAGAACACAGCGCAGTCGTGTGGAATGAGATGACTCCTGGTTAGGGACGACATTAACTCCTGGCTCCTCATCCTTTTATGACTTCTCAAATCTGGATCCTCTGTACCCACTCCTAGCTTCTTCGTTCACTATTGGCACCCTATTTACTTCTGGCTCCCCAATCCACTATTGGCTCCCACTTCTGGTTCCTACGTTGAGAATTTACTTTTCACCTCCCCAAATGGCGACTAGCTCCGATGAGAGCATACCATACAAGAATGTTTCATCACTCAGGCGGCACCCAGCACTTAAGGCAGGAAGATTCCCCGACAAAAAACAGAATGTGATATCAACGTCAACGCAGATGTATCGTCAAGAGCTATGCGAACTTTGGCAGGAATGTATAAGAAAGCGAATAAGATGACAAGGTGTAGAAGCTCAGTGAATGTGCGGAGTCCAGAGGTGTGCAAGTTTAACGAATGTGTATTGAGCTCACTGCTGAGCCTGCTATCGCGCTACTGCTGCGCAAAAGCTGTTATCACTGCTATCAGAGAAGTATCACCCAGTTTAGGTTATCTCACATGCTAAAGAGACATCGTTCTCCGTATTTTACTACTCTCTTCCTCGCCTTCTTCGATTTTTTTTTTCGTTCGCAAGCCTCATCGTCGCTCGCTTTATCTCTCGATCGTCTTCTTCGACTTACAAGAGATAACGCCTTCATAGGGCTGATAGGGCTGGGGCCCGCTAGTAGAGTTCTAAGGTACCTTACCTGCTCGCTCCTACATAGATAGACTCCTAACAGCAACAACCAAAATATCAATATGCCCCCATATAACCTCGTATTCCAACAAAAGAAGAAGTAGATCTTCTACTAGAGTCTCACCTTGTCATGAAACTTGGGATGCGCTGCACTTTGAATTGGATCAAAAACGACCCCCCACTCCCCATATAGGACGACGCATCTCGACGTTGAGTCATATATCGCACAAGGGTCGAGCAACAAAGATCTGGGTAGCATAAAAATATTCAGTGAATATTATGACAGCCTCGTACCGGACAATCTTCGGAGCTTGCAGAATTAGCGCCCGGCTAAAGCGTTCCAGATTCTGGTCACGTGATATTCAGTCGCTTGGAAAAAAGAAAATTCTTAACGTTCTTTAACAGCTACGAAGACTTCTTTCTAACTTTAAGGACTGTTTCCTAGTATCGAGCATATCTAACCAACGAATATACAAGTTATTTTGACCACATCGATGCTTCGAATCAACACGCTAGTTTTCAGCCCCACCGAGCCGCAATATTCATGTCCTGCCATCGGCTCAAAAAAACTATCTGCCAAACATATTGTTAAAATATCAATATAAAGTCTGAAGTCTACGATGAATATCGCCCAGTACATGATAGAATTTGAGTAAATCTTTGGGACGATCTAAGGTAATTGACGAACACTAATCAAACCCTCATGTCCTCTGTATCTACAGCTCCCCCCCCCCCAATCCCATCCTCCATCTCCCCAATCCCGCCCTCCATTTTCCTCTTCGCACGCTATCCCGAGAAGTACTCCCGCCTCCTCCCAAGATCTTCGTCTGTGCGCAATTTACATTGAAAACATTCTAGGGAATACATGGGACCGCTGCATCTTGAACACAGGTAGAGAATGTAGATCACAGAAATAAAGTAGTCAGGGCGTACACTAAGCCTTCAGTGTCAGAACTAGGCTTGCGTTGAATGTAGAGAAGGAGTACACAGGGAGTTGTAACGCTAGAAGAGACGAGGTATGCAAGTACTTGTGGACTGACTTCGAAATTAAGGGCTATGGGGAAGAGAAGAGAAAGATCGACCTTAAATCTGGCACAACACCTCCCTTTAGCCCCTTATATAATATATCAATCGAAGAGCTTCGGGTCTTACACAATTTCCTCGTCGACAACCCAGACCATGTTCCCTGGATTAACCGCGAAGTGTCCTTGCACCAACTAAAGATAAAACCCAACCGACCTTTCAATCCTTTACAGCTTTGACATTGAAAGGATTGGGAGTAAAAGTTCCTTGAGGATCGGCCAGGGCCCTTTGCCTCCCGATCTTCTCGTACTTGGCTCGCTCTTCGTAGTAGAATGGCCAGCTCTTGTCCATATCCCAATCACCGTACGAGGCCCAGAGCACACGCTTATCCTGCTTGCTATACGGGCTATCCTCGCCGCACATGAGCTTGTCGTTGACATCTTGCCAACCTTTCGCGAGCTCTTTACCCCTCGCACCCTCTTTGTGGAAGCAGTCCAGCACCTGGGAAACCGTCGAGTCTCTCCAGCTGTAGGCCGTGCCGTTGTTCCGATTGGCATAGTACTGAGAAAATTTCCCACCGAAGCATTGGATCTGGACGGAGAGAAAGCAATTCTCCCACAAAGCGAGATGGTTGAACGACGGAGCCAAGACCTGATGAATTCGATCGGCGACTTGGTCGACCCATTTGTCTTGCACCAGCGTCGTCGAGTTGGTCATGTAGGTGCGCTTCTCGTAAGGGTGGTCGAACTCGCGCTGACGAGTAAAGAGCCACTCGCCTGTCATCTGGGACATGGGTTCGATGGGCTCCGCGGCGTGGATACACCAGTACTTCAAGAAACTGTCGAGGTTCCGGAACTTTTGAAACCATGCGTCGACCTTGTCGGTATACTTGTCCTCCGCGTTCATGGGGACCCACTGTGCGTATAGGACGACGGATGCGGGCCATTTGGTGTCTCCGTTCACACCCACGGCTTCGGCAATGCGCTTGAGGATTTCCGCTAGGTTCTCTTTTAACTCGGGCATCAATTTGAACATGGGGAAGGAGGAGCTGAGCACGCTGACGCACAGATCGAAGTTTCGTGGAAACTCCGGGTCGTCGGCCATCGATGCTACTTCGTTGAGAAGCAGTTTCAGCACCGTTTCGTTGTACAGCCAGAGTCCTTTGAAACCGTGCGGCCTGGGCCCCGTTTCAGGGAAGTCGTGATCCGCGTCGCGATGAACTTCAATGGTGTAGTGCGTGATGACGCCGAAGTTACCCGGACTGCCTCCCAAAATGGCGTAGAATAGGTCTGCATTAGATGCTTTGGTGACCTCTTGGATTTCGCCGTCGTGGTTGATCATTCGGATGCCCCAGATGTGATCTCCTAGCAGGCCAAAGCTGCGTCCGAGTTGGCCGTATCCGCCAGTCTGACCGTGTCCCCCGAGTCGTACGTCGGTGCACTGTCCATGAGGCACGAAGAGTTGATGGTCTCGAAGAAACTGGTTAAACTCGCCGAGACTGTGGCTGACACTGGCGTAAACCAGAGGTCTGTTGCTATCCGGAGATGGTAACCGTGGCAAAATCACCAGATCTTGCGGGCCTTTGTACGTCAATTTGAGATTGAGCTGAATACCCTTTCCGTGTGTAGAGGAGGCACCACTGTACTGGTGACCGCCGCTCATAATAGAGACTGCGTATCCCTGACCCTTTGCGTACTTGACTGCTTTCTGGACGTCATCGTCACTTTGAGGAAAGGCAATCAGGCCTGGGAACATGTCGTGGTCCATCTGGTGGCTCGACGTCGCATATACCACATTATTGGCATCGTATGCCTTTCTTGGGATAGGATCAGTAGTAAAGGGGTATTGGAGCCCTTTGAAGTCTTGGATTGTCTCCATTCTCCGGAGAGGTGAAGGTGGGAGAAGATCTGGCTTGCTTGGTCAGTGGCAGTCATGGCACCGGACATCGTCTGAGTTATATATTCCTTGATCCGGCTCGATGTTCCGGCATTTAAAAAGACTGCGTATGTTCAGCTCACGCCTTATAAGCCCTCTCTTGTCATCTAAACAAATCCTCAATATTTCAGGCAGCCACGTCAAGGCTGGTACAGCCAACTCTCTGATCAGCATTGCCCCAATGCATTTTGGCAGCAGTATTCCAGCCAGCCATGAGCTAGGGCCTTGAGACAGCATGTTTCCTAACCAACCTTATCGCAGTGCATGTGTACAGCCAGCCATCGCCTCGCGAGGCTACGCCCAGCTGAAAACTACCCCGCGAAATCTGATCAACTTAGACGGCAGAGGAAGCCCCACTGGGCTGAATTCAGCTGAGTTCTGCGAGAGAAGGATGCACCCTTCCTCGTTTACTGGTTCGCGAAGTCAGACGCGAAAGTATTTCTCCGTGCCAGTTAGAACTGGGCGCTCACACGTTGCCGTCTAAAGTTGACCAAGACGACTCCAGAGGCTAGCCACCGTAGATGCTGCGTGATTGGTGCATCAGAGCACGACAAGGAGGCGCCTAAGCAGAGGGTGAACAGCATAAGCGGTGGATGAGCGGGCGGCCGGAAATGGCCCGCCTCCTTGCGCAGGCAGGCTCACCCTTAATTCAGGCTTCCTCGCCCTCAGTTCAGGGTAAAGTAGCAGCAGCTCAGGTTGGCGACCGTAACTGGAACTGGAGAAAAACTCTTTCGTGTCCGACTATGCAGGTACGAAATCTGATCCTTTGAAGCACTTTGGTACTGCGCCCCATTTCGTACAGGGAGCCAATCAAGATGGCAAGGCTGGCGCTAAACCAACCGCACCCTTCCATCACCGTGTGTCCCTTAGGTAAACCGTCGTTATGGCTACCCACGTGCTGCCATACCAGGTATACGGCCACCTTACCTGTTAGGGTACTAGGGAGCCACGGGAGATGACTAACCAGGCCAATGGGGACCTGGAGATGAATATTTAGATTTCCTAGTGCGGGGTAGAGGAAAATAGGGGTTTCTCCGCAATAATCCCCAATTGCTTCAAAAATCAATGAAACTCCCCTCCCCTCCCTGTGTATGGCCCCTCCGCTTCCCCCCTTCCTATGCATGTAGAGCCTCCCAGCAGGCCTCAGTTTTGCAGGCTGCTAGCCTCGTACACTGTTCAGAAGTGCACCCATACCAGGTTTGAACAGTACGTTTTCGTTGTTTCTTTGGCTGACCATTACCAGTCACCTCGCTCAATGCCTTGCGTTTAACCCCTTTACCAGCTCCTGAAGTGAATCTTTTGACTGCTTTGCACGGGGTGCAATAGCCCTTTTTTAGGAAGGTCGATATGTGAAAGAAGGAGATTCAATCGAATCTAGTATTTCTTGAACCGACGGCTTGTTTTCAGCCTTTTGAAGCCTTTGAACAGCCTTCGGTGCAGTGTCTGGTACGGAAGGAATTTCTTCCTCACTGGCTCGCATATTGAGCTGAGTAGGTAGGTGAGTAGGTAGGTGAGTAGGTAGGTGAGTATGTAGGTGAGTATGTAGGGTGGGGGGTGGATGTAGGAAGCTGAGGTGGAAGTAAACAGTGCAGTAAACAAATGTTTTGGTGGGGTGCCTAAATAGGCTTAGCTTCGTTAATCCTGGTATGGCAGCCATAACGACAGTTTAAGGAATAGAACGACGCATCTCGACGAATTTGTATCAAGCTCAAAATTGCAGCGACTTTGACAGTTGATTGATAACATGTCACCCTACCTCAGAGGAGAAGAGCACAAGTTTCTCATCGTGTCTAAGTTTCCTGCTGTGTGTATGATTGTCGCTAACGTATGTTGTTTCTTTTTTTTCATGTTCGAGTCGATGTGCTGTCATACAATTGTTTCTCTATAGTCGCGGTGAGTTGCCATTGAATGCTAATACATGCGTTAAGCAAGTGGGTACGACTAAAAGACGACTGTAGTTTAGAGAACTAGCACGATATTCTTTACGCTATTAATGGGCAAAAAGATTCGTACTGGAAACAATACACATTCTGCTCGCACGATTTCTCTCTCCCCCAGCACTCGTATAACGACAGGCTCGAAGTGATAATTTCAACATCTTTCAAGATCGAACTAAGAACCTATGACATTCCTGCATCTTCATCAATGTCGTTCAAAGAACTAACACGGTACCTTTTACATCATTACGACGGATGCAAAAAGATTCGAACTAGAAACAATACACATTCTGCTCACATCATTTATCTCGGAAATAACTAAAGAGCTTTAATCAGTTACGCAACATTAAAAGGGTTGAGTTTTATAACAAGCGTACTGACAATTACTTCAGCGAACTGAAAAGTACTAATTGTCGTTAGTGATGTACAGTTAAGAATATAGGGTGAGATTACTTCAAAAAGGGTTCGCTTTGATGCTAATACGAACGTGTGTGCAAGCTGGGCACGGTATGGTCAGAAAACCAGAGAACTGATTGAATGGAATCACCGTTTAAGGATAATAAAGAAAACGTGGTCTGCGAGCTTGTGCGTTGACACACATTTCAGTGCGCGTGTAGAAGTGTTTTTGCGAGGCCCTACAATCCGAATGAGAAGCATTGGTAGTTCAACACATGATGGAATATGACGAAGCGGTAACGAAACAACTGCTTTCGGTAGCTTGAGAATTCTTGCGCGTAGATGATTTAACTTGTCAGAATAATCGATATGTTTTTGACTAGTAATTGCTTAATTGCAATGAAAAGATTAACACTCATCTACCTACGAAACAGGATAGGAGCGAGTCTATTATGTAGACTGAGGTACTAGTAAAAGGCAGCAAACTGTATGCAGGGTCATCGAAATCCCGCAACAAGTGAAGGCGGTGAGCGTTGAAAGACCGACGAGTGCTTAATCAAGTGTCTTTATACGCGCTATATCAAATTTAGAAAGTTTGGGTTGGAAAGATCGAATTCAGAGCTACAATGTAAATTGTGAAACGTCAAATATGATACAATATTGACTATCCCATTTAATTGTAAAGATTTGGACGGTTTTGGTGGTTGGGTCCACGCAAGGACTTTACGGCCAACCAAAAACATGTGAGGGCTGCATTCATCTCTTAGCACCTTTTATGATCATTACCTTAGGTAGGCAGCAGGCGAGGCGTAAAAACAACGAGCGCAGTTCAAGCCGAAGGTTGAGATATTTTTCAGGCTCCCTCGCTGCTCCCCCTTGCTCCCTCGATGCTCCCTTCAAATAACACGTGATCGTCCGCTAATTACGCTGCACTAGGGCCCATTTCGTGCTTCTGCTCCCCTGTGCAGATGCCTTTGAATAAGAATCAAGAGAATAAGATAAGACGACGAAAGCTTAAGATCTTCCTCTTTCTCCCTTCGCTGAAGTCGAGTCTTCTTTCTAACGTCAAGTTGCAGAAACGTTCTAATAAAAGGGAAGGGACAATCAAGAGTACTTGAAGCTCTTCCCTCTTTTTCCTTGGAAGCAGTAGTTAAGGTAGCATGCGCCTTTCTCTCTAATACTTCTCTGAACGTCTCTCTCCCCCTCTCCCTCTTCCCCCCCCCCTCGCTTAGTTTGTCTTTCTTTTTCTGACATATCTGGTACGACCATTTTTCATTGGCGTGCAAGTGGGTGTCCCTACCGAGGGTTGGCTGCGTGTGCTGCTAAAGCGATAAGATAATGAATTCAAGGAAATTCGAAATGAAATAAACAGATATGCTAAAGGAAGAAGAGGGGGCTTAAACTGAGAGAATCGTGAGTGAGTGGGTGAAGGAGAGGCGTTATTTGGATTGTAAATACTACATACGAGTTTCATGAGTATGAATATCAGAAATAGAGAAGTTGAAGTTGTGAGGTAATTCATTTTTGCCAAATGCGGAAGAAGAGAAGGGAAAAAGGAGACTGTTCTAATTTAAGAGATATTTGCGGCTTACTAACGTAGTATGTATGTCAGATATTAGAGTCGCAGATCCCGGTTAAAATTGGCTGTGGCTTATGGCTGAAGATGTTAGGAGAGGAACAGGAGGGTGGGATGGGCAAAAAAAGATAGGGGCAAGACAAGGTATTGCGTGGGATCCACTTGGCCAACTTTTCCGAGTCATCTCCGGTGGCTTCAATCGCCGTTTCGTGCCGGGGGATGGTCGTATTTTGGGCAGCTGAACCCACTTATCGTAGTATGACGAGCCCAAGACATTACCTCAAAAAGCAATTTGTATTTGGACCTTTCCAGGCTCAAGACTGGTTTTTTCTTCCCCTGTTGTTTGATCTTGCGTGCGTGCATATTCGGCTAGGAGCATTTGCTTCTATGTAATGGCTTCAATGGTGGAAGGGACGTTCTGACTCAGGGAAGCATCAGGGCGTATGCAATCTGTGCGAGATGGCGTGGGTATGCTCACAGTGACGGACGATGCTTTGGATAAGGGGGAAACGTAGCAGCAAGATGGGCGGCGGTGTCAGGTTCGAGAGCTCATACGACAGACATTCAAAGTTGACCGCGTATGGAATTAACTTTGCACTGATACCGTACATCTCATTAGCAGTGACGAGGTGCTGACCCCGGCTGGGATAGATAGGGTAGCGCGAATGGGAACGTAGTCGTAATACGTACGGAGTACTACAGTCTGGATTGAGAGCTGTGCAGCGCCCCTGAACCTTGATTGGTGGTTGATGTCGAGCGTGCCACTGCAGCTGAAGATGAGATCCTTTAGGAGGAATAGACTCATACATATATATATTCGGAGATCTACTAAGATTGTCGCCTTGTCTCTAAACTTCCTAGAGCCAACAGGATGGAGAGCCCGGGGATATAAAGTTAATGTTACTCCTGACACCCGCTCCAGCTTGCGCAAATATCAGTCGCTCTAGTCAGCTTAACCTACACCGTGGATGATGGTCAAACCTACAACGATACCTATTTCACGAATGGCATGGTAAATGCACCAAACCTTACAAGTTACTTCAACTTCAAGCCTCTAGGACCTGAGTTCAATCAAGCTGTAGCTCATAGCTATGGTGAGACAACTCAGAGCGCTGGGGACTGCGGTCTATACGAGGATATCGCACAGGTCTATAACTCAATGGATAATCCTCCCTACTTCTGCCGCCGAACACCAGGCAAGCAAGAATTTGCCTACCGGTTTAAAGAATACAACAACGAGGACAGCGAAAGGAGGTACCCAGCCTTGACAAAACGGGTTATTACCGCATCATCCGGTGTATGCTTCAATTACACCGAACTTAATCATACCCTTGGTCCCGATCTCTACAATAACATGGCAGCATACAACTACACCTTCTCCAACTCCACCTACACCTCGACCATCTCGATTCCCATATCAAGTGAGGGATGGGCTGCAACTACATACATCTACCGCGGAACGGCGCTTCCACATCTCGCTGGTGTCAACAGCTGCGGGGATCGCTGTATGTGGATTTGGGCCCACCGAGCCTCGATCCCCGGAAATGATACATCGACCTTTTACCAATGCCCAATCACAATTAGTGAAGTGAGTAATACGACGACGGATCTGCAGGACATCCCGGACTCAGTGGCTCGCGTAGCAGCCGCGTCGATTGCTTTGCAAGGACGTTGGGCAGGGCCGAAAAAAAAAAAGATCTGGACGCAGTACCAGTTCTATGCCTTCAAGTACGTCAGACACTCAAATCCCTCAAATCTCACGGGAGAGGGGACTAATTGGATTTCTCTGTCTGTTTTCTAGCACCCGTTGGGAAACACATGGCCTACGAGACGAAAAGGCCAGTGCGAATATGGCCGAATTTGCGCTTCGTTCTCTCGCGACAATGGCGGAACGAAACCCCTCTATCCAATTCTCGAGTCGAGTCCCTCATCTCGGCAGCCGCCTTAAAATTTGCAATCACTGGCGCTTTGTCGGCGCGCTCTTAGCTTGTATCGTAGGTGTGGACTTTGCGCTTATGATTGCGATAGCGTGGATAACGAAGTCGGTGGTCGTGACGGATGATTCCAATGTGGTGATTGCAAGATTGCTAAATGGGGTGACGAAAGGTTTTGAGGAGAAAGCTACAATGCTTAGAGGGAAAATCCTATGCGAAGCTATCACAGAAGAACGACGCAGACGACGAGACGGCAAAGCAGGATGGGATGAGGAAGGGGAGACAGCTCATCCCAGCGATGGTATTGTCTACGGGCCCTTCAGGAAGGGAGATGGGAATTACGTTTTGGCCATGGGCGAGAGTATCAGCTCCCGGAACCAGTGGGAGGGTGAACGGCATCCTGACGGAAGTTACCTTTGATTCGTCAAAGGAAAGTGGAAGTTCCAGGCAGGGGGTTGTGCTGGCGCAGGCGCACACCAAACTCTCTCTTTCTGTTTCCATTCATTGCTGGCTACTACGTCCAGCATAAAGTATGCTGGCTCAAGACCCTATTTCCTTAATTTTCTCCCCGCTCTACGAACTATTCAATTTTCGGGATTCCACTATTTGACTGCGGACATATGTATAGTGCATTTTGCGTATCCCTTCCGCCCAGCTAACATATTTCCAACGTCCCCCCGCCCAGCTAAGTATCCGCATTCTCAACCGTTTTCAATATATATACGCAGGAAGTGTTTTGAGAGTCCAATAAGTAAGTAGACGTAATCAACACAAGGAAGATGGTGGCGATGGTGCGCCATTCACAGCACTTGATAGCCCTACAGTAATGTGCTTCCCGCTTTTCGGTCGCTACTTTATCCTATGTACCTACATAGCTTCTGAAACCCGCCACGGAAGCCGGCCTGGTTATTTTGGGAGAATCTCTGTTCCTCCTGACCCTCTTCCGCGGTGGTTGAGCGGGGTCGCTGACATGGGAATTCACAGTGTTGAGATACGAGGTCATATGGGGGCATATTGATATTTTGGTTGTTGCTGTTAGGAGCGAGCAGGTGGAAAACTCTCCTAGCGGGCCCCAGCCCTATCTGCTCTATGAAGGCGGAGATTACCATCCCCTATTTCCAACACACTGCTGCTGCTGCCGTCGTCGTCGTCGTCGTCGTCGACAGCCTCGCCGTTTTGTCGATTATATGTATATATTATATACACCCCCACTGCTTACCTACCTACCTACCTACCACCTAGGTACCGAATCCAACCAAGCACGTGCCAAGCCACCGAGCCACAGGGTACCGTATGTATCATGATCAATGCAGTACCTTACCTATCGGGTACTGAAAGGGTACGTTCCACCCCACCCCCAATTCCGTTTGGCTACCTGAAAGCTTGCTACGGCAGATCAGCAGCTCCACGTCGTGACGGTTTTACGAAGTTAGTAGAGTGTGTAGTTGAACTCTATAGCCTGATCAACTCTTCTTACGACTGCACTTTACTTCTTAATAACCTTCCCCTACAAACTCGCTCTACTTCCCCACCTTGACCTTCTAACCATGCACATCTTCGTCGTTGGTGGTAATGGCAGGACTGGATCTCTTGTCATCGATGAAGCGCTGAGTCGAGGTCGTCTTTCTACCGATCTTCCTTGATCTATTCTGACATCCCCTCCAGGCCACACCATCACTACCCTCGTTCGAGACCCTACCAAGCTCCCATCCAAGACTGGTTTAAGAACGATCAAAGGTACGAGTTGCGATCTAGTGTCCTAGAGCCACCAGCACTCACAGCATCCTAGGTAGCCCTCTGGAACTCGAAGACGTCAAAAAGGCGCTCGATATTACACCTCCCAGTGTTGTCATCGTTACGCTCAACACGCAGCGAACGAGCGATAATCCATTCGCGCAACCGGTGTCGCCACCACAGTTGATGACAGACTCGGTTGCCAATCTCATTACGGCATTGAAAGAGCGTGATATCTGCAAGCTTGTCAATCTTCAGGCTCACGGTGTGGGTGATTCATTTTCGACTTTGTTCTTCGCCATGCGATGGATGGTGAAGAAAAGCAACATGTCCTACTCATTCAAAGATCATGAGTCGGCCGAGCAGAAGATCAAGGCAAGTGGGCTGAAATACGTCTTGGCTCGCCCGACCAGGTTTACGGATGAACCGGCCGCCCCCATCAAGTTCTATGGCAATTCAGGTAAAGGAATTGGAAGCTTCGCTGGGATGAGCCGAAAGAGTGCAGCAGCGTTTCTCGTTGATGCGGCCGAGAAGGCTGACTGGGACGAAACCTCTCCCGTCATGTCAAATTAGACAGCAACATCTCATCTAGAATGATTGGCGCAGATTGTAATGAAATGAGACGAGTTCACCTTCTACTCAGGCATATGTCACTACTGATGACCTTACAGCACTAAAGTATTTAAGCCCGTTGCCTTCTTACAGTCTCCATAACCTGGATATTGTACAAGAGTCCTGAGTATGAGGCCGGCGCTAATGCTATCCCATGGAAACTACCAAGACATTAAAACGGCAGGCGGTCACTATTCATGATTGTTACCAAATTTCGATCCAGGCCATGAGGCATAATTGACTAAAGTTACGAGTAGTCATGGTAGGGGCGGAAACTACGTAAGCGGGATTTGACGCAGGACGGGAGCTGAGAATCCTGGCACTGCAAGCCAGCGGCGTTGTTCCATCAAAAACCTTCGAACCGCAGCCATCCGGCGTTCTTTCCGCCTATCGGAGAATTTTGCCAAGCCACTGCATGGAACCCAGGAGAAGTTGAGAGGGGTATTTCGGCGGCAGGGGGCCAATTGATATGTTATCCCTTCGATTGGCTGCGTCTTTGCTCGTGGTTGTCTTCGCACTTCGTTGCATGACCAGGCCCATGGGATGGATGGGTGCTTTGTTTCAGTTTTCGCCATGCTGAACCGAAAAGGCTGGCACAGATGGATGTTATCTTGAGGCGTAGCGGCCATGAAAGTAGCGCTATTTCAAATACGAGCTTGGGAGTATCTCTCCGTCTCTCTCTCCTGCTCTCTCTCGCTTTTTCCCGTGCAGTAAAGTCGACACGCAGCACATTTACTTGTCTTTGAGGGGTGTAATAAGACAACTAACGCCAAGATGCTTCGAAGAGATAATACAGAAGGTATTGAGCTTCTGGTTCTCATTGTTGTATTTCTTGCCTTTGCAACGATTGCCGTCGGTCTTCGTATATGGGCAAGAAGAATTAAACGTCGTTCCTTGGGCTTCAATGACTATGCCTGTTTTGTGGCATGGGTATGTTGAATATTCTCCGATATCGAAGGTGGCCAGGTGTTGACATAGGGGCAGGTGTTCACCGCTGGCTTTGTCGCGGAGCAAATCTATGGTATTAGCCCAAGACTAGACGAGGTTTCCATATATTCTGACGTTACCCCTTTAGCGGTCGTCGACGGAGGCGTTGGACAGCATTTGAAAATGATCACCCATGGTCAAATCTTCATAATCCTCAAGTGAAGCCCCTTGGGGCTTAACAGGCAGAATGTTGTGCTAACGAATCAGAGTCTACAAAGCCGGCTGGCTTCTTTGGGCCACTGGAGTCACAGCTGTGAGGCTATCGATCCTTCACTTGCTCTGCGAGATCTTCGTGACTGTACCGTTCCGACGGGCTGCCCACATCATTATGGTTGTCACAGCTATGTGGTACCTAGGCGTCTTTATCACCTTCTTCGCCATATGCCGGCCCTTTGATTTCGACTGGAGAAGCGATGAGCGGGGCGTCTGCGGGAATTTCTTTTTATCCTTCCTCTTGTCTGCCATATTCAACCTCTTTCTCGACTTGTGCATTATCGTCCTTCCCATGCCAATGTTGTGGCGATTACAGATGCCAATGAGCAGAAAGATATCGCTCATGATTATCTTCGGAATCGGCACGGTGTAGGTTCTCTTTCTACTATACAAATATTCTAGCTACTAAATCTATGCTTTCGCTTCAGCATTTGCGTCATCACTATGCTTCGGATCGATTCTGTTGTCAAATTCGCGTCACGAGCGGCACACAAAGACTTCTCTTATACAATCTTTTATGACAGTCTCTGGTCTGTTCTCGAGAACACGCTCGGTATTATCAACTGTACGCTACCGCTTATGCCGCCAGTGATCAAGAATATCGCGGACTCGAAGCTATGGCAATCACTCTCGAGTCAGGCCTCACGCCTCAACCCTCGTGGATATGGAAGCCGATCAGGCAATAGCTCCAAGCGCCCCAAGAACACTCGGCACTACGATCGCGACATTGAATCTTCTTTCAAGCCTTTTCCGCCTGCGGTCAAGAACATGAAGCCTCTTGGCTTCCACTCAGGGGATATGTATCCTCTCACGTCGCTGAGCACTGGTTCCGTGTCTGGTGTAGAGCATCCCTTCCCGGAGTTAATCCAGAGCGGGTAACAAAAAAGTGCAACAGGATAGCATTGTCTCGATGCCAGTATTTCATACAAAGCGTGGCTAAAATCATACCATTTGCGTCTGTCTATATTGAGGGGCAGGAAAGCCGAAATTGTTATGAAGTTCAACAACGGCATTAAAATATAATGAAATTCTTTAAACGCTTTAACCTGTGTAATTTTACTTTGTACCAGAAACCTTAACAACGCTTCGGAGCCTGGCCTTATGGATGAAGCGACAGCGACTAGATTAAAGGAATCTGATAGGGCATTACAAGGCATGTGTCTAACTCTAACAGCCGACTACGTACAAGAAGTCTTAGATCACTTGGAGAAAATTGGACCTACACCAACAATAGACTCACGTAAGTCCGTTCCAAGACAAGACATAGTCTTGCTCCACTATCGTCAACCTTTTGCTAAGTTTGCAACTTCTTCTCCAGTTCCCAAAGATATTCAGATTAATGTTTTGCGGCACGATCGCTGGTACACTAAGATCATAGACCACATCTTCAATGCCTCTTCCAGGCAAAATCTTCAAGCTCTGGACGCTGGGTCTATGTTACTCCGTTGGCAGACTGCAAATTCTTGTGCAACTGCTCAGAAAGACATTCGGCGAATTCTACTCCATCCACACGTCCGTCCATATCGCGTCAGGGCTGAATTGGGAAGAAACAACTGGCAATCATTGTATTCCCGATTGGCGACCGAATCATTGGTTCCGGGGAACACACCCGCACCGAATGTTTTTGGTACATATCTGTTGCAAGTTCAATGTCGACTGGGTTCATCTGAGCTTCAAAAGAATATGGTATACTGCGGCAAAGCACACGCAATGAACGCAGCCTGTAACGCAGGGTTGAGGAGGCGGATGGACTCCCATAGAAAAGAGATTCAGAGGATACGCCAATGTCATCAAAGTGGCGCTCTTTATCCACGACAGAAGGTCATATGGGCATATGAACGCCTTACTCACAAAGATATTGAGAAGGTTGATCATGGCGTCCTCTCCGTACTTCCATTCCTCCATGGCGACAATTCATATTTTGCCCATTTTCATTGTCTCTTGGCGTTGGCTGAGGCGATCGAGCATATACTTGGGAACTCAGGTCGGTCGTGATTGTGCGCGGTTCAGTATGAGGTATGGAGGCGAGCTTGGTTTGAGGCTGAGGCCATCTGATATGCCTCAATCTGAACTTGAACCACTCAACGTTGCTTTTCCTCTTGCTCAACCTGTTTTATTGACTGGCTTAGGATATTTTGACTGGAAACCTCAAGATGTGCTTACATTCAGAGAAGTGTTCAAGCGCCAGGACAATGTCTACAGCCTCATTCAAGGCATTGACTGGAACTACGTGGAAGAAGAGTTGCGGAAAGCAGGAATCAACAAATCTTCCGAGCGTATAAGGCATCTCTACCGGCAAATCTGCAAGCACCCGGAGTCTGGTGTTGAGTCTCTGAGAAACTATAGGTGGAGAAAGCATTGGTCTCTAATATGTCATATCAAGACCTTTCTAGAGGGCAAGGGATTGGTTGCAGATCCAGAGGATGAGAACGACAATTACTATCATATTGCGTTTTCTCAATTCTTTGCTTTTCTTCGCCATCACGGATTGCGCGGAGAGGGCTGGGCTCAGCAGGGCGGCCAAACTTTAAGCTCCTGGCTTCATCACTTCGCTCGCGCAGTTCTGCCTGAGATGCTCTTAAGAGACATTTGGAAACACTTGAATTGTAAGTATATGAATTACAAATCGTCTCGAATAGTTTCATTAATACGTGTATCTTTGTCAGCAACGGCTCCTTCACATTTTCTGGTGCGAAGGATCTCATTATCTCAGAAAACGCTTCCTTCGTGTTGTAATGTACCATATTTACAAGCGAATCCAGCAGACTTGCTCCAACATAGATGATGCCATAATCTCAAAATTTGTCATGGACTGGGAGTTTTTCCTTGAAGTCTGGCACGAAAGCATGGCGCAGCTTTTGTCGGACGGTGTACCTCCTGGCAAAATACCAGCCAAAGGAGTGAGTGACATCGTCTATATCTGGGATTGGAACAGACAGCGCATCAAGGATGGGAACTGCCTTCCCAAGTGGACATATGACCCGACTCTCGACAGACCCCGTGATATTTCCTCAGAAGCAGTGACTTACTTTTCGCCGGGTGGCGACCGAGGAGATGGCTGGAATGATGTAGCAAATTTCGACGCCATTGATTGCCAGGCCGACGAAGAGGATGTGAGCGGACGCGATGATGAAAGCTTGTCCGAGCATGGAGGTTATCAAGACTCAAGCAATGGCTACGTCTGGCCCAGTGATGAATACCGCCTTAAAGTTTTAAGCTATTCGGATACAATGCTGACTCCGCGCCTCGACTTCGACATGATTGCACCTTCCGATGGCTCAAAGCTCCAAATCACAACTGGAGCCAGACAGAACCCTATGATGGGTCAACACCGTATCTCAAGTCTCCGGGTTCTTGTTCGCCATATGACAGATATGCATCGAGCAGTCTTCGCTGAAGGGAGCGCCACCCTTGACGACTTCTGGGAACAGCTCTTTCTTGACATGGGATCTGATGAATGGGGTAATCCATCGCCGAACACGCCTAAAGGTCTCAAAGAAAGATTTGGCTGGGTCTATGACTACATCGCCAATGGTCAAATGCCAGTCGAAGTTCTACGCTTTATGAACGCACTTCGACAAGCCTGGAACGAGGACGGGACAATTTTGAGGATCGCTACACATCCGTATGCCTCCAAAGCTGAATGTGCTATCGGATCATTTCTTAATCCTGACCTTTGCCCCCGTTGGATCAATTGGATCATGACTAAAAATGACGCTATGGCCAAAGTCTTGAAATGGCTGCCCGAGCGCTATGGGGTTGACATTAACGAAGAGAAAATCAAACAGAGCTACGGAATACTGATCCCGGTCCTTTGGGAGGAAGCTTATAAAATGGGCTTACTAAAAAACGGTGACGGCTCGAAAGCTTTCGGCAACTCGATTCCTCGGAACGACCGCATTAAGACATTTGAGAACCAGACTGGAGTGAACGAGGCCGAGAAGAATTTGAAGCCTCGTGACGATCAGTCTGAGGACGACCGTTATATCAACAGCATACGGAGAGACAGCGAGTCCGAAGACAACGAGCCCAAAGACAGCGAGCCTGAAGACAGCGAGCCTGAAGACAGCGAGCCTCTCGACGACGAATCTGAAGATAACAAGACGACTGAAGCCATTAAAGAGTTGATCAGCGCCTCATATCTTGATGGCAACGCAAGTACATGGGCCTGGTTACATTTGCGATTCCCCCAGCAGCTGAGAAAGGGCGGTAACTCAGTTCTGGTGGATGCCATCACTCAATTGGACTCCGAGATCGTCAAGAAGAAAGAGTGGCTCACGCGCCTTAAGATGCGAAAGCACCTCGGAATCAAGGATTTCGTAGACGATGAAGATTTTCGTTACCACGGACGCCTTATACCAACACGGTACTTGAGCACTGGGACATATTCAAATAGGAGACCTAAATTATTCAAGCCAGGCGAGAACAAAATGCCATACAATCTTGGTTTCAGCACTTATCAGCAGCTCGTGAAGGTGAAGGACGGCGAAGGATGTTTTATCTTCTTCGATGAGAATGCAATCAACTTTCGCGCAAGAGACGGAAACTTGTTGCATTCCTTGCCTGTGTCTTGCTTAAAAGGGCGCATGGTAGAACTTTACCATCGCGAACGCCATTTACTTCTGCAAGCAGCCGGTGAGAACATTGCATCATCTGTAGCTTCGAGTGACGCGGAGTCCGGACGTCGTAAACGACGAGCATTAGCATCCGGGCAACTGAAATCGAAACGAGTCAGAATATCACGAAGTCAACCCAGTCAGGCCGATCCGACGGTCCACGGACAATATTGGTCCATGGAAGAGGCGGAGTGGCTGTACAATAGAGTCTTTGATGGAGAATCGGTCGATTTCCACAATATTGCCAAACAAATGAATGGCCTTTTTGGCATTGACCGAGAGTCAAGGTCAATAGGATCTTTTGCCCGGCAGTTTTTGCAATGGAGAGCCCCAAAACTTTCTCCCAGTGCCTGGGCGAATTCTTCCAATCAGATATTGTGGATTGTGGGGAAAGCCAACAAGGGCATGTTGTGGAAAGACATGGCGAATCTTTTCAACAAGAAGTTCAACTCGAACAGAACAGGCGAAGAGCTCAGAGCACGATATGAGGAGGTTCGGAGAGCCTTGGACCCCAAAACGCCTGATGCGGAGAGGCCAGATTAAGCGAAGATTAAGAATGAAACATTTGCTACTATTCAGGCGCCGGTTCGAGGCCGAAGGATTGGCCCCAAATGGAAGAAGGAAGAAGACCAGTTACTTGATGAATGCAGAAATCGAAACATGTCCTGGGAGCAAATAGCTGAGGAGCTTCAGCGAAAATTTGGCATTATTCGAACCCCAGGAGCTCTCCACGGACGTTTCAAAGCTCATCATAGAGATCAGCCAGGGTATAAGAGCACACTCAAACACAAGGCATGGACGCAAGATGAGATAGATTGGCTTATATCAGAGGAGAAGAAACGCAAGAAAGAGAGGACGACGATGGCGCATATAGCTGCGCATTTTGAGAAGCACTTCGGCTATCCCCGGAATCGTAAGAACACCGAAAGCAAAGTAGAATGGCTGCGGGTAAAAAAGTTGGTGTAGATTCAAAATCATAAAGATTGGACCGGCCAATGTATGACAGAAGGGTTGAGGTCGTGTTCCAGAGCGGGTTTCCAAATACGGATGATGTAGCTCGGGAACACTGCAAATCACTAGAACTCCTCGATAGCTGTTACGTAGCAAGTAGAATAAGCCAGTAACCAAGGGAATGGAAACGACCAAGTAATTCACTCCCAGAACCCAAAGCCTGTGAGTTTTGTAAGCAACAAATTTAAATCCAATTATGTCAGAGAGCTGAACACGGACATAAAGAACCTCTGGCCAGAAGTACTTTACCCTTACACAGCCCATTCTTCCGAGTACTTCTTTAGCCTGATCGCCTGGATCTTAATAAATCCTGTGGTATCCTCCGGATCGAAATTCTCCAAAGAATCCATTGAGGCTTCCTCCTCAGAGTAGAGCTTTGAAGTCGTGCTAGAACGACCAAGAACGTAGGCAGCTCCCTTGCAGCACCGTAATCGGACTTCGCCGTTCACGGTCTTTTGGCTAAAGACCAACGAGTTTTCCAGAAAGACTCTCTCGGGAGCGAAGTAATATCCATTGTATACTATAGAGAAGATTAGATGCCATCGAAATGCGAAGGTCATAACTTACGACAAGTGCTCCAGTTGTGTGTTACGAACTTGGTTCCATCATCAGCCATTATTGTGACAAATCCGCTAGGTAGGATGCATGGCTTACCTGATCCCGAAGAGCTCTAACTTGGGAATCGAGAGTCAATCCTTCGATATCAAGGTGGGCAAGCCGAAGAATAGTCATAGCTGGAGACTGTAAAAAAAATATTTAGAGAATGTTTTCAGGATTTAAGGCAATTTTGCGATCAGAAGCTTGAATTGACTTACATCATAACATCCACGAGATTTCAAGCCAATAAATCTATTCTCTACAATATCAATTCTACCAATACCTAAATCGTCAGCACAAATATTAGTAATTCAAAACTTAATTTCGCAATGAATCCGAGATCATTGAGTATACTTTACGTACCGTGGATTTTGCCAATCCGGTTTAGCTCTTTAAAGAGCTGTACGGATTCTGTGAATGTCTTCTGTGGCGTGACGAGTTTAATCGGAATTCCTTGTTGAAAGCTAATTGTGATATCGGTAGGCTCGTTAGGAGCTGTCAGGGGGTCGTTAGTCATAGTCCACATATCATCTGGAGGCGTTTGGTCAGGCTGTTCCAAACATCCCGCTTCATAGCTACAGTGAGCTAAATTTTCGTCCATCGACCACGGCTTTGCTTTAGTTGACGTAACTGGTATGCCTTTCTCTGCAGCATAGTCCAACAGATCATTCCGACCTTGAAATTTGTTGAAGAAGCTGCTCTCTCTCCATGGGGCAATGATCTTGATAGAGGGCTGTAGTGCATACGCGGCGAGCTCGAAGCGGATTCCATCGTTACCCTTAAACGTTGCACCGTGGCTTACGTAGTCGCAACCTTCATGCTCTGCCGTTCGCATGAGACATCGCGTGATCACCGGACGTGCAAGCGATGTGCCAAGCAGGTAGCGTCCTTCGTACTGTGAGTCTGAGTTAGTCTCCGTGTCCTAGATATAATTCAAATTAGCAAAGGAGGTACACGCACCTGAGCGTTGCATTGCACTGCCCTGAAACACAATTCCTCCACAAACTCCTTCTGTAAATCCTCAATCACCATCTTCTGTGCGCCAATTTTGAGCGCCTTTTTCTCCACGGCATCCCAATCCTCCTCTTGTCCAACGTTTGCAAGGCAGCAAACGACTTCATATCCCTCATCTATATGTATGGCTCGTCAGCCCTTAAGACTATCCCATGAACATCAAGATTATGAGGATCCTACCAAGTAGCCACCTCAGGATGCAGCTTGTGTCCAGACCGCCTGTGTAATAGGATTAGCGGTTGACTTCTCGAGGGATTTCCAGACTGAATCCCACCACTGTAGGCCTAGCTACTGTTAGAGAGACATCCCGCATGTGGTCTTTGACCCTCTGGACGATCACTTACCAAGCAGACTTTTCCCTTCGCCATGTTGTCAAAGTGAGACAGTTATTTTAGCGGACGGTGTGGAGTTTGGCAGGATCCTTAGTAGGATAAGCCAACGAGAACTCAAAGTTTGGTATTGGAAAAGAGGCTTTGATATTCTGAGGTCTTATGTGCGAGCAGAAACTTCGTGTTTCCTTGAATCACCCTGAAAATTTCAAATGCCAAGCCTTTGATAAGGCGGCTTATCGTGAGCCAGCTGATGATTGGTTAATTGACCCGAAACCAAATGAGCCTTACAAAGGAGATTGTCCTGATTTATATTCCGACTCATACAGATGCACTATCCCTTTGACCGCCACAAGGTCGGCCCCTATGATCTACAATGTTAGTAGGGGGACCCCACCAATGACTAGAAGGGTTCACCTAGCACTCGGCTAAACGTAGCAGTCGTCAGGCCCTATAGGGCTGAAAATCCACATTTCATTTTATTGCTTCAAACGATGAACTACCTTACGTAGCTACCTAATATGACCTCTTTGAGGCCCTTCTGATACGCATGCCTCGCCCTGATTGGCCAGTTGTAGATATCACGTTATTCCTTTGCTCCTGCTCCTGCTTCTGCAGCTAAAATATCGTGATTCTGAGCCATAGCACGCTCTTTGTCAAGCGGAGGAATATATACTGTTTTGATTTGCGGATGACGTTTCAGAAACTTCTGAGGCCAATTGACTCCGACTGGCTTATCGTCGCCCTTTTTTATTACTAGTTATTTAGCTATCGAACGTACTTGCTCCACACGAGGAGGCCAGCCCCAAGCCTGAAGACGTAGAATCCAGTCACGTATAGCTGCTTCTTCTTCGGGGCTAAGTCTTTGAAAATGCTGATTGTGTGCAGAAGCAGCCGTTCGACCATTGATTCGATCCGTAAGATTACTCCTTGGTGTTCCATATTGACGAGCGAGTTTTGCTTTGGAAGGATTTTCGTTGGCTGCTGAAGCCTCGTTCCAACGGGCGTGAGCAAGCGTTATGCGCTCTTCCTGTGAAAGTTCTATATCTTCAGAAGGTATGAAGGTAGGGGGGGTGACTGCCATCGTTTTGCTGATATGTTGAAGAATTGCAGCAATAAAATATGAAATGTAGATTTTCAGCCCTATAGGGCCTGACGACTGCTAGGTTTAGCCGAGTGCTAGGTGAACCCTTCTAAGCATACGAACATTTATTTGGATTCGGCGAGTCGGCGATAGCGGGGTTTATTAAGGATCCGTACCCCATCTGGTCAAGCTGCTTTCAAATTTGGCCTAGCTGTTGATCAAAGGGGGCCGACCTTGTGGCGGACCAGCTGGCGGTCAAAGGGAATGGCTGCCGCTGAATTCCTTTCGCGGACGAAATATAATAGCATAGCAGATTTCTATTGTGAAATTGATTTCAGAAAGGAGTATATATTAATCAATTTTACATAAGTATTTTCGGGGACGTTCAATCTGGGTTTCGGTGTTGGGCGTCAAGGAGCTCAAAGATATAGAAGGAAAGAGCGACCTTAAGGCCTTAAATAGACCTTGACCCCATGTCGCATAGGCATTAAGCAATAAGACTAATAGTATAGAAGACACCCCCCGTACAACGCGACCGACGCGACGGTCTTTATGGCCTCTTCTAATAATTTTGGCATTTCTGTAGCTTGCTCTTGTAAGGGTGCTGGCCACTGGAAATTGGACGGCGACCGACCCATCTGCGCATTACTCGTAATGACTCGGAACATCGGCGTCGAGATCCGCGATCCTGAAAGGAAGGGGAGGCGCATCGGACCTCCATCTGATGTAGATAATCTGTTATGATGAAGATGAATTACCACCGAACGAGGAAGAGCTCTTGCGGCTCGACAGGGGGGATCCTTTTCGACAGTCACACACGCTTACTGTCGAGCCGAAGGACAGATTGCTCCTTACGGATATGTGGAACTTGGCGAGTGGGAAGAAGTACGAGCTCACTCTGAGAAAATCTAAGTGGCGATGGCTGTACGAAGACAAGTTGGAGGCCGCAGTGTTGCAGGATAAGGCGAGGCTGAAAGCAATGCTTGGTGAAGAACCCCAAGTGGAGTGGCGGCCTGACTGTGGGGCCGAATTTCTTGCGGACTGAAGTCCGCCATCCATTGACGGATACTAGCGATCAGTTTGGCTTTTTGTATCAACTTATGCTCTTGGATCATCTGCATGAATACATAGTGGATACGTTCCATCCACTGCGTATCTTGTGTGCATCACCTCTCGAGGAGATGAGAAATGCCAAAGGTCCTTGTGAAGTGAAGCCTCCTCGTGAAGTGAAGCCTTCTCCTTCCATGTGTTGGTTGTTCGAACCGATAAAACAAGTGACCCATTGTCATTCCGAGGAGCTATTTTCTTCTTCAGCTGAAACGTTACAATGCCCGGTCAGAGTAAAGCGACATCCTTCGGGGCGGAGGGCATGGAGAAGCTTTCTCGACGCTCAGCACTGAGAACAATAGCCGTGATATATCTGGAACAGCTTGATGCGTTATTCAATATGGCCTCTAAAAGTTTACGCAATCGTCCCGAGTTGCTCTGAGCAAAGCAGAGCGTTGGATGAGGTGTTCTGGACATGGTTGGAATGGGCTTGAACATATTCTTCGTATTTTTCGTTGCCACAATATAACCTTCGACTTGCGTAACCAATCCCTCATTGTCTTGAAGTCTTGACAGCAATCTTTTATGATGTCACGGATATGCTTTATAGAGCACAACAATCATCGAACACTTCAACGATTGCCTTAGATTCTCTCCCTCGCATTCAAGCATCCGACCACTTTTTAAACATGTCATCAGTTTGAAAATCTGGTGTATCAACGCGCTGGAGAATGCCGCTTTCCAAAAAAGATCAGATTGTTCCACCAACAATTCTTTTAGAACATCAGGTATTTCTCCTTCGTCGCCTTATCTGTCTTCTTCCATACGATACTTCCTATCCGGAATATAAATTGTATCTTGAAGAACAGGACCAGGGACGATAATTAAAGCGATACTCAAAGCAATCACTTCCGCCTTCAAGACTCTCAATATCTCTCAGGAATATCGCTATGATGTTCAAATGTCAGTCATACTGTTCTTCCCTCTACTTTTATCAACATGATCACTAACATTATAAAATAAGCTCAACGAGATTAAAACAGGTCTAGACTATTGTGAACCAGTTGTGTATCTCAGTATCATTGAAGCAGGGCCTAAAGATCATTCTACGTTCTTCCGTCTCCACGGTGGTCAAGCCCTAGAATTCAATATACGCCATAAGCAGCATCATCACCCAAAGCATCGCAACATGCACCCGTCCCTGCAGCATGCGCTCCTTGGTGAATGACAGCGCCCTCTTACAACAATCACTGTTATCCAACTCTCTAAATCGTTCTTGGCAACACTCGGAGAAGCTTCATCCTCTCTTAGATATTGCGAAGAAACTAGTCGCACTCTTATTCCAGACGTTACCAGCTGGGATACTCGTCAAATATCTTCCAAAATCTTTTGGGATAGCACCGCAATCGCCATGCAAACGTTGTTTCGCCATTACTTCAGAGTCGAGATAGAAACGGTGTGCAGAGATACATTTGATGAGTCAATCGATTCATCTGAGAGAGTCCTACCCTCTCGATATTCTCTCCTATTATCTTCGAGACGCAAAGGACAGTTCAACTACGAGTGCTATTCTTCGTCGGACTTAGGAAATAAAAATTTCTCACATCGAAGTCCATCTCAATTGACGAGGATCAATTTCCGTGTCCAACGACTTTTTCTTTCGACCCTCTCAACCCATCGCACTGAACCCACAGTCAGGGCCTAACTCCGCTAACACTGTCCCCCGTATTCGAAGCCCGTACCAACAACTATATAATAACCCCAATCACCGCAGTCCTCCGCACCACAGTCCGATTCCAG
>JAABUR0100001866.1_pt1 | contig 35226 bp, 31 predicted proteins | sample 5560091 | NCBI WGS metagenome assembly JAABUR01 (sample SAMN10711879, study PRJNA513375) | rock metagenome | isolation source: Antarctica rocks | place: Antarctica: Victoria Land, University Valley sud | reverse complement strand
TGAACAAGAGCCCGACCGAGATCAGCAGGCCGATCTCGAAGTCCCCGACGTCGAAGTGGCGCTGCAGGGGGTGGATCAGCCCCCGGATGATGTTCTTGTCGATCTCGTCCATGAGCAGGACCAGGCCGAGCACCCACAGCGGCTCCCGGAACAGCCGGGCCAACCCCCGCGGCGCCGGGACATCGAGCGCAGAGGCGGTCTCGTCGACGCTCATCGGGCGGGGACATTCGGCGCGAACCCGGCCGGCACCTTGCCGCCGCGGGCCAGACTCGCGCCCGTGGAGAGGCTCCTCGTAGTCGTGCTGCTCGTGGCGGTCGTGGCCGCCGCCGCCCACGTCATCCGTCGCCGCACCACCCTGGACGCGCCCACGCAGTCCTCCTGGTCGGTCCCGGCCCAGCTCGACCGGACCGACTTCGAGCGGACCGACTCGCCCTGGCTGGTCGCCGTGTTCAGCTCGGCCACCTGCCTCTCGTGCCGGGGCACCTGGACCAAGGCCGAGCAACTGGCCAGCGAGGAGGTCGCCGTCCAGCAGGTGGACGCGGTCGCCCACGCCGACCTGCACCGGCGCTACGGCATCGACGCCGTCCCCTGCCTGGTGGTGGCCGACTCCGCCGGGGTGGTGCGGGCCTCGTTCCTCGGCGAACCGTCCTCGGCCGACCTGTGGGCCACCGTGGCCGAGCTCAGGGAACCGGGATCGACCCCGCCCGGCTGCGACCACGGCACCGGCTGACAGCAGGACAGGGCCGTCAGTCGACGGAGGTGGACTCCGGCTCCTCGGCGGGCACGGCGCCCGAGCGGGCCACCTCCACCAGGCGGCGCACCTCGTCGCCGTCGATCGTCTCGCGCTCGAGCAGCTGGCGGGCCACGAGGTTGAGGCCGTTGCGGTGCTCGGTGAGGGCGGCCTGGCAGCGCTGCTCGCAGTGGCGCAGGAGGTGCTCGACCTCCTCGTCGATCACGCGGGCGGTCTCGTCGCTGTAGTCGCGGGTGTGCATGAGGTCCTCGCCCAGGAACACCTGGCCCTGGGAGCCCCACGCCATCGGGCCGATGCGGTCGCTCATGCCCCACTCCCGCACCATCTTGCGGGCGCGCTCGGTGCTGACCACGAGGTCGTTGTTGGCGCCGGTGGACAGCACGCCGAAGACGAGCTGCTCGGCCACGCGGCCCCCCATGGCGACCACGATCGAGTCCTCGAGGTAGTCCTTGTTGTAGCTGTGGCGGTCCTCGGCCGGGAGCTGCTGGGTGACGCCGAGGGCCATGCCATGGGCGAGGATGGTCACCTTGTGGAGCGGGTCGGCGTTGGGGAGCACCACCGCGCAGACGGCGTGGCCGGCCTCGTGGTAGGCGGTGAGCTCCTTCTCGGCGTCCGACAGCGCCATCGACTCCCGGCGCTGGCCCATGAGGATGCGGTCACGGGCGTACTCGAAGTCCTCCATGGCGATCTCGGGCCGGCCGTTGCGGACCGCCGACAACGCCGCCTCGTTCACCAGGTTGGAGAGCTCGGCGCCGCTCATGCCGGGCGTGCCCCGGGAAACCACGTTGAGGTCGACGTCGGGGTTCATGCGCTTGCCCTTGCAGTGCACTCCGAGGATGGCCATGCGCTCGGACTGCTCGGGCAGCGGCACCACCACCTGGCGGTCGAAGCGGCCGGGCCGCAGCAGGGCGGAGTCGAGGATGTCGGGCCGGTTGGTGGCGGCCATCATCACGATGCCCTCGGTGGGCTCGAAGCCGTCCATCTCGTTGAGCATCTGGTTGAGGGTCTGCTCGCGCTCGTCGTGGCCGCCGCCGAGGCCGGCACCACGCTTGCGGCCGATGGAGTCGATCTCGTCGATGAAGATGATGGCCCGACCGAGCTTGCGGGCGGATTGGAAGAGGTCGCGCACGCGGCTGGCGCCGACGCCGACGAACATCTCCATGAAGTCCGAGCCCGACACCGACAGGAAGGGCACGCCGGCCTCACCGGCCACGGCCCGGGCGATGAGGGTCTTGCCGGTGCCCGGCGGCCCCACCAGCAGGATGCCCTTCGGGATGCGGGCGCCGATCTGGCCGAACTTCTCTGGGAACTTCAAGAAGTCGACGACCTCGGTGATCTCCTGCTTCACGCCCTCGTAGCCGGCGACGTCGGAGAACGTGGTGCCGGGCCGCTCCGTGGAGTAGGTCTTCGCGCGGGACCGGCCGATCGACATGATGTTGCCCATCTGGCCCGATGCCCGGCGCTGCATGTACACGAAGAAGCCGAGGATGAGGAACACCGGCAGCAGCAGCGGCAACCAGGACTCTAGGAAGCCGGGCGTGGTGGTCTTCGGCTTGACCTCGACGTCCTTGTCCCGCAGCACGCGAAGGTCGTCCTGGGGGAACTCCGGGAACCCCGTGGTGGTGAAGTCCCCGCCGTCCTTCAGCTTGCCGGTGATGTGGGCGCTGCCGTTGGTGTACTCGATCGACTCCACCTGGCCGGCCCGGACCTTGTCCATGAACGCGGAGTAGGCGATGTCCTTGCCGTCGCCGCCGCCGGCGTAGGTGGTGAGGGCGAGCACGCTGACGAACACGCCGAGCAGGACCCACAGCGTCCACTTCGGCCAGCCCTGGTCGTTGCGGAAGGAGCGCCCCGGGCCCGAGCCCTGCGGCCCCTGGCCCTGTCCCGGCCCCGAGCCGCGGGGCGGCGGAGGCGGCGGAGGCGGCGGTGGGCCCTGCGAGCTCATGGTCGCCATGCTAGGTGGCGACCTGTCGGTTCGGACCCTCGCGCTCGGCGCCGGACCATCGCCTCGCGCCATCGAGGCCATCGGTACCATCGCCCGCCATGGCTCGCCGATGCGCCCGTCCCGACTGCCACGGTCCGGCCTCCAGCACCCTGTCCTACGACTACGTCGAGAGCACCGTCTGGCTCGACCACCTCGACGACGAACCGCACCCGATGAGCCACGACCTCTGCGACTCCCATGCCGACGGTCTGCGCGTCCCTCGTGGCTGGCAGCTCCGCGACCGCCGACCTCCGGTGGATGCGGCCCTCCTCGACCGGTCCGCCCTGGCCAGCTGAGGGCACCTCCTCGGGCGCCGGTAGCCTCGGCCGTCGGGTGGCCGCCCCGCCGCCCTCCCCCCGCCGGCCGCCATGACCGCACCTGCGCCCCCCACCGCCCCCGAATCGGCGGCCACTCCCCGCTGGGGCCTCGGCGATGCCCTCGTCGGGTGGCTCCTGGCCGAGACGATGGCCGCCTTCGCCGCGATCACGGTTCTGTCGGCCACCGGCCGGCTCCAACCCCTCGGCCAGGTCGTCCTCGACGAGGTCGGGGCGGTCACCGGGCGGCGGCTGGTCGCCACCGTCACACCGCTCTGGATGGTCGCCGTCCTCCAGGCCTTCCTCTGGGTCGGCCTGTTGGGGGCGCCCCTGGCGGCGGCGCGGTGGAAGGGCCGAGGACCGGTCACCGACTTCGGGCTGCGGTTCCGGGCGGTGGACGTGCCCCTCGGCCTGGCCATGGGCGTGGCCTGCCAGCTCATCCTCGTACCGCTGGTGTCCATCCCCTGGACCTGGCTGCTGGGCCGCGACATCTCCGAGCTCGAGGAGCCGGCCCGGGACCTCGCCGACAAGGCCACCGATCCGCTCGGCGTGATCCTCCTCGTCCTCATCGTGGTCCTCGGCGCGCCGGTGGTCGAGGAGCTCTTCTTCCGGGGCCTGCTCCAGCGATCGGCCGCACGGCGCTGGTCACCCGGGGTGGCGGTGGCGGTGTCGTCGCTGGTGTTCGGCGTCACCCACTTCGAGGTCCTCCAGCTCCCGGCCCTGATCGCCTTCGGTGTGGTGCTCGGCATGCTGGCCCAACGGACGGGCCGGCTGGGGCCCGGCATCGTGGCCCACCTCGCCTTCAACGCCGTCACCGTCGTGGCCCTCCTCGTCCTGTGACGGCCGTGACGACGCCGGTGATGACCGGCCCGGCCCGCTCGATGGCACCATTGGTGTCCTCATGACCGACTCCGCCGTCGTCGAGCGCACCGCTCCCGAACCCGAGGCCTCGGGCCCGGCCGTCGATGCCGACGTCCCCGCCGAGGCCGCCCCGGCCCGCCGGCTGGAGGTGGGGCCGGCCCTGCGCCGGGCCGGCCGACGCCTCGCCTCGGTCCCCACGACCGGCTGGGTGACGTTCGCGGTGGTGGCCGGCTGCGTGTGGTTCGTGTTCCACACCGTCCACCCCGGCCTGGTGCTGCGGGACAACACGCCCACCGGCGGGGACATGGGCGCCCACGTGTGGGGGCCCATGTACCTCATGCACCACGTGCTCCCGCACTTCCGGCTCACCGGGTGGTCGCCCGACTGGTACGCCGGCTTCCCCGCGTACCAGTTCTACATGGTGGTCCCGTCCCTGCTGGTGGTCGCCGTCCACGTCGGCGTCCGCAGCCTCCTCGTGGTCCCGGCCGTCCTCGCCGCCGCCGCCGTGGCCGTCTCCGGCTGGGTCGCCCCCGCGCTCCACCGGTGGCGCCGGGTGCTCCTCGGCGCCGGGCTCGTGCTCGCCGTCCTCGTCGTCCCGGTGCCCTACGGCGTGGCCTTCAAGCTGGTCACCATCAGCGGCCTGGTGAGCCTGCCGGTGGCGGCGTGGGCCTTCGGCCGCCTGAGCGGCCTGGCCTTCCCCGGGCCGGCGGTGCTGGCGGTGGCCTCGCTGTTCTACATCTACAACCGCGAGCCGACCCTCAACGGCGGGACGGGCAACATCATCGGCGGCAACATGGCGTCGACCATGGCGGGGGAGTTCGCCTTCTCCATCAGCATCAGCCTGTGCCTCCTCTACCTCGGGGTCCTCGTGTCGGGCCTGCGCACCGGTCGCCACCGCGCCGCCGCCGCCGTGCTCCTCGCCCTCACGGGGCTCTGCCACCTGATCCCGGCCTTCTTCGCCATCGGCGTCACCCTGCTGGCGCTGGCGGTGTGGCCGGGCCGGGCCCGCCTGCGCTGGGCCCTGCCGACGCTGCCCGTCGCCGGCCTGCTCAGTGCGTTCTGGGTGGTGCCGTTCCTCCTGCGCCACGCGTACGTGAACGACATGGGCTGGGAGAAGCTGCCCGGCCCGACCTCCACCGACGCCGCCGGCAACCCGCAGAACGTCTGGGACTACCTCGCTCCCCAGGCCCTCTGGTGGCCCCTCGCCCTCGCCGCCGTGGGCGTGGTGGTCGCGGTCGTGTACCGGTACCGGGCCGGGCTCCTGCTGGCGGCAGCGACGGCGGTCTCGGCGGCGGCGTTCGTCTGGATCCCCCAGGCCCGGCTCTGGAACGCCCGGGTCCTGCCCTTCTTCTTCCTGTCGCTCTTCCTCCTGGCCGGGGTGGGCGTGTCCGAGGTGGTCCGGTCGCTCGCCACCCTGCTGGCCCGCCGTCCCGAGCGCCCGGGAGCCCTGGTGGGCACGGTGGGAGCGGTCGCCACCCTGGCCTTCGCGCTCGTGTTCCTGGGCGTGCCCCTCGGCCGCCTTCCCGGCACCACCTACCCGGCCACCGGCGGGGTGACCTGGATGGGCCTGCACCGCACCTACCGCAACGACGTGCCCGGCTGGGCCAAGTGGAACTACGAGGGGCTCGAGGGCAAGCCGGTGGCGACCGCCGGCGCCAAGGTCCCCGAGGGCCAGGGGGGCTGGCCCGAGTACCGGGCCATGGTCGCCACCATGGACCGGCTGGGGCAGGACCCGGCCCACGGCTGCGGCCGGGCGTTCTGGGAGTACGGCGATCGCCTGGAGTCCTACGGCACGCCCATGGCGCCGATGCTGCTCCCGTACTTCACCGACTCCTGCATCGGCTCGATGGAGGGCCTCTACTTCGAGTCCTCGGCCACCACGCCCTACCACTTCCTCAGCCAGTGCGAGCTGTCCGACAAGGGCTCGTGCGCCCAGAGGGACCTCGCCTACCGGTCCTTCGACCTCGACCTCGGCCTCCGCCAGCTCGGCCTGATGGGCGTGAAGTACTACATGGCCTTCACCGACCGGGCGGTTCAGGCCGCCGCCGCCGACACCCGCCTCACCGAGGTGGCGGTCTCGGGGCCGTGGCACGTGTACCAGCTCCCGGCGGCCGACTCCGCTCTCGTCACCCCGCTCGAGTTCGAGCCCGTGGTGATGGACGGCGTGGACGACACCCAGCCGCAGTGGCTCGACCCGGCCGTCGCCTGGTACATGGACCCGCAGCGCTGGTCCGTGCCCCTCGCGTCGAGCGGCCCGGACCGCTGGGCCCGCGTGCGGGTGCCCGATGTGCCCATCGACCAGGCCGACGGCACCAAGCGGGCCATCGGCAACCGGCCGCTGCCGGTCGTCCCCCAGCGGGCGGTCGACCCGGCCCGGGTCACCCAGATCCGCTCGGGTGACGACCACCTTTCCTTCGACGTCGACCAGGTGGGCCGGCCCGTGCTGGTGAAGGTGTCGTACTTCCCGAACTGGGAGGTCTCGGGGGCCTCGGGCCCCTACCGCGTCACCCCGAACCTCATGGTCGTCGTACCCACCTCCACCCATGTCAGCCTCCACTACGGGCGCACGTCGGTGGACTGGTTGGCGATCCTCCTCACCCTCGCCGGCCTGGCCGGCGTCATCGTGCTCGCCCGCCGGCCGGGGGTGGTGATGCCCGAGCCCCGCCGTCGCCCTGCCGCGAGCGAGGCGGTCGATCCCGCAGCAGGCGACGCTGCCGTCGACGACGCTGGCGTCGGAACCGACCACGAGGGGATCTCCCCGTGGCCCGGGCCGCCTGCGGGGGAGCCGGTACCGTTGCCGCCTCCGTCGGTCGTGGCAGACCGCGACCTGTCGGCGGCGCCCTCGCCGCGGTCCGGGCCGCCGCCGGTGGACGACAAGGGCGGGTGACCCGGCCCGGCCGACCCCGGGGGCGGGGAGCGGCCACCGACCGGCTGCGACGCTTCGCCGCCATCGGGTTGGTGATCACCGCCGTCGACGTGGGCGTGCTCGTCCTGCTGGCCCGGGGTGCGGGGTGGCCGGTGGCCGCCGCCGACGGGCTCGCCATCGTGGCCGCCGCCTGCTGCTCCTACGTCCTCAACCGGTCCATCACCTTCGCCGGCGACCCCTCGGTCCGGTGGGTCTTCTTCCCCGGCGCGTTCGCCCTGACCGCCCTCCTCGGTGGCGTGCTCGACGTGGCCGTGCTGGTCGTGGCGGTGGAGATCCTCGAGCCGGCAGGGCCCCTCGGGTTGATCGCGGCGAAGGCGCCGGCCGTCGCCTTGGCGGCGGCGTTCCGGCTGCGGGTGTACCGGGCGGTCCTGTTCGAGGACGTCCGGGCCGACCTGGCCGCCAGGGCCCAGCGGCCACCGGCGCCGGGAGCGGTGCGGCTGTCGGTGGTGGTGCCGGCCTACGCCGAGGAGGGCCGCATCGCCTCCACCATCGACCGGCTGCGGTCCGGGCTGGCGACCGTGGGCAGCGACGGTGGGCTCGAGGTCGTGGTCGTCGACGACGGTTCGCCCGACGCCACCGCGGCCGCGGCCCGGGCGGGGGGCGCCGACGCGGTGGTGGTCCAGCCGACCAACCGGGGCAAGGGGGCGGCGGTCCGGGCCGGGGTCCTGGCCGCCCGGGGGCGGTCGGTGGCGTTCACCGACGCCGACCTCGCCTACCCGCCCGAGCAGATCCTCCGGTTGCTGGCGGCGGTGGAGGACGGATGGGACGTCGTGGTCGGTAGCCGTCGCCACGCCGACACCACCACGCTGGTGCGGGCCAGCCGGTTGCGGGACCTCGGCGGACGGCTGATCAACCGCTTCACCCACGTGGTGCTGCTCGGCCACTACCGGGACACCCAGTGCGGCCTCAAGGCGTTCCGGTCCGATGTGGCCCAGGTGCTCTTCGGTCGGTCCCGCATCGACGGGTTCGCCTTCGACGTGGAGATCTTCCACCTCGTCGAGCGCTACCGGCTGTCGTTGACCGAGGTGCCGGTGTCGGTGGAGAACTCCGAGCGCTCCACCGTGCACGTCGTCCGCGACGGGTTCCGCCTGGTCCGCGACCTGTTGCGCCTCCAGCGCGACGGCCGCCGCGGCCGCTACGACCTGACCGCGGCCGAAGCCGACGCCCTGGCCGCCCCGGGCAGGGCGTCGCGGGACGCAAGCTAGCGTCCGGGCTCTCATGGACGTGCTCGACACGGTGTTCAAGGCCTACGACGTCCGTGGCACCGTCCCCGACCAGCTCGATGCCCCGCTCTGCCGGGCGGTGGGCGCGGCGTTCGCCCGCTACGCGGCCGAGACCGAGGGTGCTCGCCGCATCCTCGTCGGTCGCGACATGCGGCCGTCGGGGGTCGAGTTCGCGTCCGCGTTCGCCGAGGGCGTTCAGTCCCAGGGCCTCGACGTGGTCGACGTGGGGCTGGCCTCCACCGACCTCGTGTACTTCGCCTCGGGCCGGCTCGGCGCTCCGGGTGCGATGTTCACCGCCTCCCACAACCCGTCGAACTACAACGGCATCAAGTTCTGCCTCAGCGGGGCACGGGCGGTCGGCCAGGACACCGGCCTCGACCGCATCAAGGCGATGGTGCGCGAGGGGGTGGCACCGGCGCCGACCGAGCCGGGGACGCTGAGCAGCACCGACCTGCTGGACGACTTCGCCGCCCACGTCCGCTCCTTCGCCGACCCGGCGGTGCTGACGCCGCTCAAGGTCGTCGCCGACACCGCCAACGGCATGGGCGGCCTGGTCGTCCCGGCCGTGTTCGCCGGCCTGCCCTTCGACCTGGAGGTGCTCTACGGCGAGCTCGACGGCAGCTTCCCCAACCACCCCGCCGACCCGATCCAGGTCGAGAACCAGGCTGACCTCCGCCGGCGGGTGGTCGAGGTCGGCGCCGACGTGGGCCTGGCCTTCGACGGCGACGCCGACCGGGTGTTCGTGGTCGACGAGCAGGGCGAGCCGATCTCCGGGTCCACCACGACGGCCATGGTGGCGGCCGGCATCCTCGCCAAGGAGCCCGGCGCCACCATCCTCCACAACTGCATCTGCTCCAAGGCCGTGCCCGAGATCGTCCGGGAGCGGGGCGGCACCCCCATCCGCACCAAGGTGGGTCACTCCTTCATCAAGGAGGTGATGGCCGACACCGGCGCCGCCTTCGGGGGCGAGCACTCGGCCCACTACTACTTCCGGGACAACTGGCGGGCCGACTCGGGGCTCATCGCCGCCATGCACGTGCTCGAGCAGCGGTGCCTGGCCGGCCGACCGCTCTCGGAGCTGCGCCGCCCGTTCGAGCGCTACGCCGCCTCCGGGGAGATCAACACCCGGGTCCCCGACCCCCGTGCCGTCGTCGAGCACGTGGCCGCCGCCTTCCCCGACGCCGACCAGGACCGCCTCGACGGCCTCACCGTCGACCTCGGGAGCTGGTGGTTCAACCTGCGCCCGTCCAACACCGAGCCCCTCCTGCGCCTCAACCTGGAAGCATCCACCGCCGAGGAGTGCGACGCCCACGTCGCCGAGCTCCTCGGCATGATCACGACCCCGACCGCTCCCTGAGGGGGAACACCACCATGGCCCTCGACCCGCAACTGCTGGAGATCCTCGCCTGCCCGGAGGACAAGGGACCGCTGCTCTACTTCGAAGGCGAGGATGCGCTCTACAACCCCCGCCTGAAGCGCCGGTACCTCATCAAGGACGACATCCCGGTGATGCTCGTCGACGAGGCCGAGACGGTCGACGACGCCGAGCACGAGCGCCTCGTGGCCAAGGCCGAGGCCGAGGGCATCGCGCCGACGTTCGACCCGTCGACGTGACCGTCGGGTCCACCGACCCGACGCGACGGGGCATCGACACGCAGGACATCTTCGGCGCGACCGCGGCCTTCCCCGAGCAGGTGCGCGACGCGGTTGCCGCCGGGCTGGCCGCCGACCTGCCGAACCGGGAGGGGATCGCCAACCTCTGCATCCTCGGCATGGGTGCCAGCGGCACCGCCGGCGACGTCATCGCGGCGGTGGCCGAGCAGTTCCTTCCCATCCCCGTGGTGGTGGCCAAGGGCTACGACGCCCCGAACTTCGTGGACCCCAGCACCCTGGTCATCGCCCTGTCGGCCTCCGGTGACACAGAGGAGACGCTTCAGGCCACCGAGGAGGCCCTGGTGAGCGGGGGTCACCTGGTGGCGGTCACGAGCGGCGGCCAGCTCGGGGAGCGGGCCGCCGACGCCGGTGCCGCCGTCCTCGCCGTGCCGGCCGACATCCCCGCCCCTCGCTGTGCCCTCGGGGCGCTGGCCGTGCCCCCGCTCGTCGCCCTCGAGCGGATGGGCCTGTTCTCGGGAGCACAGGTATGGGTCGCCGCCGCCGTCCGCCAGCTCCAGCGCCGGCGCGACACCCTCGTGGGCGACGCGAGCCCGGCCGCCGACCTGGCCCGCCGCATCGGGCGCACGCTGCCGGTCGTCTACGGCGCCGGCTCGGTCGGCGCCGTCGCCGCCGCCCGGTGGAAGGCGCAGTGCAACGAGAACGCCAAGGTCCCGGCGTTCGCCAACGCCGTCCCCGAGCTGTGCCACAACGAGATCGCCGGGTGGGGCCAGCACGGCGACCTCACCCGCCAGGTGTTCCAACTGGTGCTCCTCCGCCACGACGAGGAGCACCCCCAGGACAGCCGGCGCTTCGACCTGCTGGGCGAGATCCTCGCCGAGGTGGTCGGGGCCGTCCACACCGTGCAGGCCGAGGGCGACGGGCTCCTCGCCCAGCTCTTCGACCTGACCCTGATGGGCGACTTCGTGAGCCTGCACCTCGCCGCCCAGGAGGGTCTGGACCCCGGCCCCGTGCCCGTGTTCGACGATCTCCGGGCCGCCCTGTCCGCACCGGCGTAGAGCTCGGTGTCAGTCGCCGAGCACCCGGGTCAGCTTGCGGTCGGCCTTGTCGGCCAGGGAGCGGGCGAAGCCGTTCGGGAGCGGGATCGGTGAGAAGTCTTCGTCGACACCGTCGAAGGCGATGACCTGGGCGGCCACGTCATCGTGGATCCACAGGTACCCCGTCGCCCGCAGGCGCAGTGTCGGCTCCTGGATCTCGATCTCCACCGATAGGCGGAGCGCGTCGTCACCGAGGTCCTCGACCCGCTGCGCAGACACGCGCATGGTCCCGCTGTCATCGTCGAAGGGAAGCTCCCCGCATCGGCGGACGAAGCGGAGGTACTCGTCGAGGGAGACGGGGACCCTGTCGGCGAAGTCCAGCGAGGCGAGAAGGGTGGCCCGGGTATCGGTGTTCTCCAACTTGAGCTTCGTCAGCGGCTGGTGACCCTCGTCCCTTGCCTCGAACTGGTCCACGAGTCGCCGGCACTCCCCGGACACGTCGAAGCCCGACTCCGAGTCGTCGTCCGGGTCGGGGTCCACGGTGAAACCGTTCCCCACCTCCGCCGGGGTGAGCAATGCACGGCGCAGGTCGGCCGGGGTGGTCGGCGCGTCGGCCGCCTCGCCGCTGATGCCGCAACCGGCGGCCGAGAGGACCATGGTGGCAGCGAGGGTGGAAGCGAGGAGACGCACGGCGCGCATGGGGCAGGTGTGCCCAGCGGAGCCGCCACGAAACCCGGGAAGGGCTCCCCGTCCCGCCTGGTCAGCGCAGGTAGCTCTGGCCGCCGTCGACGACGAGGGTGGTGCCGGTGACGTAGCCGGCGTCGGGGGAGCAGAGCCACACCGCGGCCCGGCCGATGTCGACCTCCGGGTCGCCGATGCGTCCCAGGGGCACCTCGGCGAGGACCTCGGCGTAGGCGTCGGGGTCGTGCTCCTTCCACCAGTCCATGCCCACGCTGGTGGCGAACGGCATGAGTGCGACCACCCGGATCCCGTCCGGACCCCACTCCACCGCCGCGGCGCGGGTGAGGCTGGAGATCGCCTCCTTGGTGGCGGCGTAGGCGCCGAGGCGGTGGGGGTGGGAGCGAAGGGCCGAGCCGGAGGTGAGGTTGACGATGACCCCACCGCCCTGGAGGTGCGGGTGGCAGGCCCGCATGAACCGCAGGACGGCCAGCGGGCCCACCCGCCAGGCCAGGTCGAACGCCTTGTCGGTCACCTCGAGCAGCGCTCCGGTGGGCGCCACGTTGGCGTTGTTGACCAGGAGGTCGACCGTGCCGAAGGCGTCGACGGTGGCAGCCACGCACGCCTCGACCGAGGCGGCGTCGGCCACGTTGCAGACCGCCGGCACGGCTTCTCCTCCCCGCTCGGAGATCTCGGCCACCACCGGCGCGGCGCGGTCCTCGCTGCGGGCGGCCACCGCCACCCGGGCGCCGGCGCCGGCCAGCGCCAGGGCGATGCCCCGGCCCACGCCCTTGCCCGCGCCGGTGACGATGGCCGCCCTGCCCGCCAGCGGCTCAGCCGTCGGGGCCCCCTTCATGCCGGCTCGGGCTCGAAGTGGGAGAGGATGTCCTCGGCGAAGCGGTGGATGCCGTCGATCTTCTGGCCGAGGTCGTCGGTGAAGCCGCTGTAGAAGACCCACGGCATGGTGAGCAGGTCGGTGACACCGGCGTCCTCGACCCGTCGGTAGCCGTCGACGTCGACGGCGTCATTGGCCGAGCCCACCAGCGTGAACGGCTCGTCGGCGCGACCGCACTCCGACCGGAGGGCGTCGATCCGCTGCCGGAACCCGGCCAGGTCCTCGGTGCTGCACAGGTCCGAGATCCACCCGTCGTGGCGGGCCGCCCGGCGGAGCGCGGCGTTGCTGGTGCCGCCCACCCAGATGGGGATCGGCGCGCTGACCGGAGGGCTCATCTCGAGTGCCGGGAACTCGTAGTGGGTTCCCGAGTGCTCCACCATCTCGCCGCTCCACAGGGCCCGGAGCACGTCCAGCATCTCGTCGGCCCGCCGGCCCCGGTTGCCGAAGGGCTGCTCCATGAGCTCGAACTCCTCTTCGCACCACCCCATGCCCACGCCGAGGGCGACCCGACCACCCGAGAGCACGGCGGCGGTGCCCACCGCCTTGGCCACGAGGAAGGGGCTGCGCAGGGGCAGCACGTACACGTTGGTGAAGAAGCGCAGCCGCTCGGTGACCGCCGCCATCGCCCCGATGGCCACCCACGGGTCCGGCCACGGGGTGAAGGGCTCCCATCGCCGGGACCCGTCGGCGGTGTACGGGTACGGGGAGTTCAGCTCGGCCAGGTTGACGACGTGGTCCGAGCAGGCGATGGCGGTGTAGCCGGCCTCGTCGGCCGCCCGGGCCACCGGCCCGTAGTGCTCGGGCGGGCTGAAGGCCATGCCGATGCTGAACCTCACGCGTGGGTGCCTCCGTCGATGCGGATGGTGGCCCCGTTCACGTGCGCGCCGTCGTCGGACGCGAGCATCGCCACGACGCTGGCCACCGACTCGGGCCGGCCCGGTCCGATGGGCGACATGATCCGGGGGAACAGCGAGTGGTCGATGCCCTCGGGGAACGTGATCGACTGCGTGATGCCGGTCTCCACGCTTCCGGGGGCGACCGCGTTCACCCGGAGGCCGGCCTTGGCGTACTCGACGGCCAGGGTCGAGGTGAGCGCCGCCACCCCGCCCTTGGACGCGGCATAGGCCGCCATCCACGGGTGGCCGAAGGTGGCCGAGGTGGACGAGCAGTTGACGATCGCCCCCCGGGTCTCGAGTAGGTGGGGGAGCGCGGCGCGGCACATGAGGAACGTGCCGGTGAGGTTCACCCGCAGCACCTGCTCCCATTGCTCGAGGGTGTGCTCGTGGGAGTGGGCGGTGCGCAGGATGCCGGCGATGTTGCACAGCACGTCGAGTCGGCCGAACCGCGTCACCGCCTCGGTGACGGCGGCCTCGACGGCCGCCTCGTCCGAGACGTCGGCCCGGTGGGCGGTGGACGCGCCGCCGGCGGCGGCCTCCCCGTTGGCGGTGGCGACCGACTCGTCGAGCGCCTCGGCGCTGACGTCGATGGCCAGCACCCGGGCCCCTTCGGACACGAGGCGGGCCACGGTGGCCCGCCCGATGCCCGAGGCCGCGCCGGTGACGATCGCCGCCCGGTCCACGAACCGCTCCATCGCCACCGCCGCAGACTAGAACACGTTCCAGTCTCGGCGAACGGGCCGGCGAGTACCCTCATCCGGTCGCCGACGGCGGCTCCAGGGCTGTTCTGGGTGGGCCGGCTGGCCCCAGCCTCACAACTTCACACGCGAACTGCGCCGGCTCCGGCGCGTGGAGGCACACCCATGACCCTGTCCCCCGACGACTTCAAGGTCGCCGACCTCACCCTCTCCGCCTTCGGGCGCAAGGAGATCGAGCTGGCCGAGCACGAGATGCCCGGCCTGATGGCCACCCGGGCCGAGTACACCGACAGCCAGCCCCTCGCCGGCGCCCGCATCATGGGCTCGCTGCACATGACCATCCAGACAGCGGTGCTCATCGAGACCCTCGTGGCCCTCGGCGCCGACGTGCGCTGGGTGTCCTGCAACATCTTCTCGACCCAGGACCACGCTGCTGCCGCCGCCGTGGTCGGCCCCGAAGGCACCGTCGACGCCCCCCGGGGCGTGCCCGTATACGCCTGGAAGGGTGAGACGCTCGAGGAGTACTGGTGGTGCACGGACCAGGCCCTGCGCTGGCCCGACGGCGCCGGCCCGAACATGATCCTCGACGACGGTGGCGACGCCACCCTGCTGGTGCACAAGGGCACCGAGTACGAGGCCGCCGGGGCCGTGCCCGAGCCCACCGACGACGACTCCGAGGAGTGGAAGGTCGTCCTCGAGCTGCTCCGGGCCTCGGTGGCCAAGGAGCCCGACCGCTGGACCAAGGTGGGCGCCGCCATCGGGGGCGTCACCGAGGAGACCACCACCGGAGTGCACCGCCTCTACCAGATGCACGAACGGGGCCAGCTGCTATTCCCGGCCATCAACGTCAACGACTCGGTCACCAAGTCCAAGTTCGACAACCTCTACGGCTGCCGGCACAGCCTCATCGACGGCATCAACCGCGCCACCGACGTGATGATCGGCGGCAAGGTGGCCGTGGTCTGCGGCTACGGCGACGTCGGCAAGGGCTGCGCCCAGTCCCTACGCGGCCAGGGCGCCCGGGTGATCATCACCGAGATCGACCCGATCTGCGCGCTCCAGGCGGCCATGGAGGGCTTCCAGGTGACCACCCTGGAGGACGTGGTGGCCACCGCCGACATCTTCATCACCACCACCGGCAACTTCAACATCATCACCGCCGAGCACATGGGTCGGATGAAGCACCAGGCCATCGTGGGCAACATCGGCCACTTCGACAACGAGATCGACATGGCCGGCCTTGCCCGGATGAGCGACGTGCAGCGGGTGCAGGTGAAGCCCCAGGTCGATGAGTACGTCTTCCCCGACGGCCACTCGGTGATCGTCCTGGCCGAGGGCCGGCTGCTCAACCTCGGGTGCGCCACCGGCCACCCGAGCTTCGTGATGTCGAACAGCTTCACCAACCAGGTGATCGCCCAGATCGAGCTGTTCAGCCACCCCGAGCGCTACCCGCTCGGCGTCTACACGCTGCCCAAGGCGCTCGACGAGAAGGTGGCCCGGCTCCACCTCGACGCCCTCGGCGTCAAGCTCACCAAGCTACGCCCGGACCAGGCCGACTACCTGGGCGTGCCCGTCGAGGGCCCGTTCAAGTCCGACCACTACCGGTACTGACCAGCGGTGGTGGCCGGCGGGGGGGAACCATTCCCGGCGGCCGCCCGTCGCACCTGCATGCGCCGCCGTCCGCTGGCCGTCGTCGCCCTCGCGGTCGTCCTCGCCCTCGCCTCGGCCGGGTGCGGGGACGGCTCGCCCGTCGACGTCCTCGGCGGCGGCGGTGGTGGGATCGACGCCGACCTCGTGGCCTTTGCCAACCCCGGCGCGGGGTCGGTGGGCGGCGTGGCCGTGCGCATCGAGTCTTCGGCGGCGGCGGCCGCGTTCGCCGGCTGGTTCGCCTCGTCCCACCCGGCGCTGACCACCGAGCTGACCGCGAAGATGGCGGCCGCCCGCCCGGGCGAGGGCCGGGTGCTCCTCGGCTTCGCCGAACCGGGCTGCGCCGAGGACGGTGCCCGCCTGCACCGTGACGGCGACGACCTCGAGGTGGAGTTCACCGGCGGTGAGGGCGTGGACTGCGCGGCCGCGGCCCAACTTGTCGCCGTGTTCGCGGTCGGCGAAGGGGACCTGCCCACCGACGTCACCCTCGAGGGTCGCCGACCGCCTCCCCACGCCGGCCCCGGCCGACCGGTGGTGTTCGACCGGCTCGACGCCGACATCGAGCGGCCGACCGGCGGCGACCTGGCTGACCCGGCGGTGCTCGAGCGCTTCACCGGCGACCTCCACGACGCGGTCGCCGCCGCCGTGCGCGGCGCGGTCGACGCCGCTACCGGCGACGACCGGGTGATCGGCTCGGTGGTCAGCGGCTGCCAGCTCCGGTCAGCCGAGCTGGTCATCACCGGTCGGTCGGTGGCGGCGGTGGCGGCGGAGCGGCCGAGGGGCCCGGTCTGCGACGCCAACGAGGATCACCTGGTGGTGTTCCGGGTGGAGGATCGCTTCATCCCCGACGACGCCGAGATCACGGGCTGAGGGCGCTCATTTCTCCAGGCCGGGCGCTCGCGACTGGACCCGGTCCAGCGCGCGATCCGCCTCGTCGCCACGAGCCGCCTTGACCGGCGGGTCAGGGCGCTAGCCTGCGCCGCCACTCGTCGGAACGGGGGTCGGCATGGACACGGTCGAGGGCAAGGTGGCGGTGGTCACGGGGGCGGCGTCGGGCATCGGCCGGGCCATGGCCGAACGCTTCGCCGCGGCCGGCATGAAGGTGGTGCTGGCCGACATCGAGCAGGCCGCCCTTGAGGCGGCGGTGGGAGACGTCACCGCCACCGGCGCGGAGGCGATCGCCGTGCGCACCGACGTAGCCGACGCCGCCGAGATCGAGGCGCTGCGCGACGCCGCCCTCGACACCTACGGGGCGGTCCACGTGGTCTGCAACAACGCCGGCGTCGCCGGTGGCGGCCTCCTCTGGGAGACCACGCCCGAGGACTGGACCTGGGTGATGGGCGTCAACCTGTGGGGTGTCATCCACGGCGTCCGCACCTTCGTCCCCCTCCTGCGCGAGCAGGGCGAAGGCCACGTGGTCAACACCGCGTCCATGGCCGGGCTGACGTCGCCACCGTTCATGGGCGTCTACAACGTCACCAAGCACGCCGTCGTCACCCTGTCCGAGACCCTCTTCGGGGAGCTGGCCATGGAGGCCAGCCCGGTGGGGGTGTCGGTGCTCTGCCCGGGTTGGGTCAACACCAGGATCGGCGAGTCCGACCGGAACCGCCCGGCCGCCCTGCCCGGCCGGCTGCCCCCCGAGGGCATGCCCGAGGACGGTCCCGGCATGCGGGAGGTGCTCAACGCGTTCCTGCAGTCGGGCCTCGACGCCGCCGACGTGGCCGACCAGGTGCTCGACGCCGTCCTGACCAAGCGCTTCTACATCCTCACCCACCCGGAGTGGAACGGGATGATCTCGGGCCGGGTGGACCGCATCGTCAACGGCCAGGACCCGAACCTGGCGTTCCTCCCGTCGGAGTGACCGCCGCCGCCCGGGCCCGGCGGGCCTCGCGGGGCGGGAGGGACAGCCGGCCGAGGGTGAACTGCGCGATCGGCCCGATGGTGACGGCGAACACCAGCGTGCCGACGCCGACGGTGCCGCCCAACGCCCACCCGAGGACCAGGGCGGTGAGCTCGATGCCGGTGCGGGCCAGCCGGATCGACGTGCCCCGCCGGGCGAGGCCGGTCATGACGCCGTCCCGGGGGCCCGGGCCGAGGCCGGCGCCGATGTAGAGGCCGATGCCGACGCCGGTGGTGATGACGCCGCCGATCAGCATCGCCCACGCCACCGGCCACGCCCCGGCCTCGGGCACGTGGGGGAGGAGCACGTCCATGGTGGCCCCGATGAGCAGGGCGTTGAGGATGGTGCCGACCCCCGGTCGCTCCCGCAGGGGAATCCACGCCAGGAGCACGACGAAGCCGGTGAGGATCGACACCGTGCCGATGGGCAGGCCGACCCTCTCGCTCACCCCCTGGTGGAAGACATCCCACGGGTCGAGGCCGAGATCGGCCCGCACCAGCAGCGAGAAGCCCGCCCCGCACAGCACCAGGCCCACGATGCAGCGCAGCAGGCGGCGGCGGTCGTCGGCCGATGCGAAGAAGGCGACGACGGGCCGGTGCATCCGAGCGAGGCTACCGACGCCCCCTCCCCGAGCCCACCGGGACCCACCGGGACCCGCCGGGACTGTCATACCCCGGGGGGAGGATGGGCGCGTGCTCCTCCCGGTGGTGTGCGCGATCTGTGGGCGGGCCGGTGCGTCGCCGTGCCGGCCCTGCGTCGCCGCCCTGCGCCGCGCCCCGCCGTCGCCGCCGCCGCCGGGGGTGGACGCCTGCGCCGCGCTCCTCGCCTACGACGGCCCGGCCCGCGACCTCGTGGCCCGGCTCAAGTACCGCAACGCGCGCGGGTCCCTGGCGTGGCTGGCGGGGGGCATGGCCCCTCTGGTCCGCCGGTGGCCGGTCGACGTCGTCACCTGGGCGCCGACCACCCCCGACCGCCGCCGGGCTCGTGGGTTCGACCAGGCCGAGCTGCTGGCCCGCCGGGTGGCCTCGGCCATAGGTCGTCCGTGTCGCCCCTTGCTCCGACGCGTGGCCGGACCGCCCCAGACCGGCCGGTCCGGCGCCGAGCGGTGGGACGGTCCGCGGATGGTCGCCGCCACCGGTCCGGCCCGCTCGCCGCCGGGCGTCGTCCTGGTGGTCGACGACGTGATCACCACCGGGGCGTCGCTCGCCGCCGCCGCCCGCGCCCTCCGGGAGGCCGGAGCGGGCTCGGTGCTCGGGTTGGCCGCCGCCCGCACCCCCGGGCCCGGGGCCTGCCACTGAGGCGGCGTCGCGAGTGCGATCCGAGCAGCCGCCACGCGAGCGCCGGAGGCGCTTGCCGTCAGCACGTCCTCTACCATTCGCTCACGTCGAGGCGGAGGTGTCGGGTGGACGTCACGGTCAGCAGCCGGCACACCGAGGTGCCCAACCTCCTCCGGCGGGCGGCCGAGGACAAGATCGGCCGACTCGACCGCTTCCTCGACGGCATGCAGCGGGCCGAGGTGCACTTCTCCACCGAGGCCAACCCCCGGATCGTCGATCGTGAGGTCTGCGAGGTCACCCTGGAGGGCCACGGCCACTTCGTGCGGGCCAAGGTGGCGGCCCCCGACGGCTACGTGGCCGTCGACCGGGCCGTGGCCAAGCTGGAGCACCAGCTGCACAAGCTCAAGTCCAAGCTCAAGCGGCGCCACCAGGGCACGCCCCGGGTGGGCAGCGGAGCGGTCGTCCTCGGAACGGCGGCGCCGGCGCAGTCGCCTGACCGCGCGCTCGACGAGGAGCCCGCCACCGCCGCGCCGGCCGTGCCCCGGATCGTAAAGGCCAAGCGGTTCGCCACCATGGCCATGACCCCCGAGGAGGCGGCCCAGCGCATGGACCTGCTCGGGCACGGCTTCTTCTTCTTCACCAACGTCGACACCCGCCGAGCCGCGGTCGTGTACCGCCGCGACGACGGCGACGTCGGCCTGATCGACGAGGACGGGTAGCTTTTCGGCCGAGTTGGCCGATGATGATCGGGTGGACATGGCCGCGGACGATGGCAAGGAAGGCGACGCCGGTGAGTGGGCCGGGCGCAGCCCGGCGGGGGGTCCACGGGGGGCGGAGCCCCCCGTGTGGGACATCCGCGTACTGATCTGCGACGACCATGCCGTGTTCCGGCGCGGGCTCATGCTGGTGCTAGAGCTGGAAGATGACGTGGTGGTGGTGGGCGAGGCCGCCGACGGCGCCGAGGCCGTGGCCCTGGCCGAGGAGCTCGTGCCCGACGTCGTGCTGATGGACGTGCGCATGCCGCGGGTCGGCGGGATCGAGGCCACCCGCCGCCTGGGCGAATCCCTCCCCGCCGCCCGCATCGTGATGCTCACGGTGAGTGACGAGGAGGACGACCTCTACGAGGCGATCAAGGCCGGCGCCAGCGGCTACCTCCTGAAGGAGATCTCGATCGAGGAGGTGGCCGACGCGGTGCGGTCGGTCATGGCCGGCAACAGCCTCATCACCCCGTCCATGGCCTCCAAGCTGCTGGCCGAGTTCACCGCTCTCTCCCGCCAGGCCGACAGCCGCCCGGCGGTCGTCCGCCCGCCCCGGCTCACCGGCCGGGAGCTCGACGTGCTGAGGCTCATGGCCACCGGGCGCAGCAACCGGGACATCGCCGGTGAGCTGTTCATCTCGGAGAACACGGTGAAGAACCACGTCCGCAACATCTTGGAGAAGCTCCAGCTCCACAGCCGGATGGAAGCGGTGATGTTCGCCCTCAAGGAGAACATCATCGACCTGACCTGACGACCCGGGGCCGGGGGACCCGCCGGTACACTCGGTCGGCCATGGGCGTCCTCGACAAACTCCTCCGCGCCGGCGAGGGCCGCAAGATCAAGGCCATCAGCGCCCTCGTGCCCGAGGTCGGGGCACTCGAGCCCGAGATGCAGCGTCTCTCCGACGGTGAGCTGCGGGCCCGCACCGGCGACTTCCGCCAACGTCTCGACAACGGCTCCCCCCTCGACGACCTCCTCATCGAGGCCTTCGCGGTCGTGCGCGAGGCCAGCGTCCGTGCCATCGGCCAGCGCCACTACGACGTGCAGGTGATGGGCGGCGCCGCCCTCCACTTCGGCTGGATCGCCGAGATGAAGACAGGCGAGGGCAAGACCATCGTCTCCACCCTGCCGGTGTACCTCAACGCGCTGCCCGCCAAGGGCGTCCACCTCATCACCGTCAACGACTACCTGGCCTCGTTCCACGCCGACTGGATGGGCCAGATCCACCGCTGGCTCGGGCTCACCGTGGGCCTGGTGGTGCCCGGCGAGTACGACCCCGAGCACAAGCGAGCCCAGTACGGCTGCGACGTCACCTACGGCACGAACAACGAGTTCGGCTTCGACTACCTCCGCGACAACATGGCCATGTCGAAGGAGGACAAGGTGCAGCGGGGACACACCTACGCCATCGTCGACGAGGTCGACTCGATCCTGGTGGACGAGGCCCGGACGCCCCTCATCATCTCGGGCCGGGTGTCCGACGCCGCCAAGCTGTACTACAAGTTCGCCAGCGTGGTCCGGGGCCTCCGCCGCGACGAGGACTACGAGGTCGATGAGGAGAAGCGGACGGTCGCACCGCTGGAGCCCGGCGTCGAGAAGGTGGAGCGGGCGCTCGGCGTGGAGAACCTCTACGACGAGGTCTCCCAGAACCTCGTGCACCAGTTCCAGGCCGCGCTCAAGGCCAAGGAGCTGTTCAAGCGGGACAAGGACTACGTGCTCCAGCACGGCGAGGTGAAGATCGTCGACGAGTTCACCGGGCGGATCCTCGAAGGCCGCCGGTGGTCCGAGGGTCTCCACCAGGCGGTCGAGGCCAAGGAGGGGGTGAAGATCAAGGAGGAGAACCAGACCCTGGCCACCATCACCCTCCAGAACTACTTCCGCCTGTACGACAAGCTCGCCGGCATGACCGGCACCGCGGTCACCGAGGCGGCCGAGTTCGCCGGCACCTACGACCTCCAGGTCGTCCCCATCCCGACCAACAAGCCGAACGTCCGCCAGGACCACCCGGACCTGATCTACAAGAGCGAGGACATCAAGTTCGGCGCCTGCGTGGACGACATCGTGGAGCGCCACGAGCAGGGCCAGCCCATCCTCGTCGGCACCATCTCGGTGGCCAAGTCCGAGAAGCTGAGCGGCCTGCTCACCAAGCGGGGCGTCGCCCACGAGGTGCTGAACGCCAAGCAGCACTTCCGGGAGGCCGAGATCATCACCCAGGCCGGCCGGCTCTACGGCGTCACGGTGGCCACCAACATGGCCGGCCGGGGCGTCGACATCATCCTCGGCGGCAACCCCGAGGGTCTGGCCGAGCGCGATCTCCGGGCCGAGGGCCTCGATCCCGAGACGCCCGAGGGCACCATCCGCCACGAGGAGCTCCTCGCCAAGTGGAAGGACGAGACCGACGCCGAGGGCGACAAGGTGCGCGAGGTCGGCGGCCTGTTCGTGCTGGGCACCGAGCGCCACGAGTCCCGCCGCATCGACAACCAGCTGCGCGGCCGCGCCGCCCGCCAGGGCGACCCCGGCGAGAGCCGCTTCTACCTGTCCCTCGAGGACGAGCTCATGCGGCTGTTCGCCACCGGGGCCATGAACTGGGTGATGGGCAAGGCCCTGCCCGACGACGTGCCCATCGAGGCCCGCATGGTCACCCGGGCCATCGAGAAGGCTCAGAACACCGTCGAGCAGCGCAACGCCGAGATCCGCAAGAACGTCCTCAAGTACGACGAGGTGATGAACCAGCAGCGCAAGGTGATCTACCAGCGCCGCGACCAGATCCTGGAGGAGGCCGACCTCCGGGACGAGACGCTGCAGAACCTGGCCGAGGTGGTCGAGGCCTCCATCGCCACCTTCTGCGGGGGCGAGTTCGGCGAGGACTGGGACCTCGACGGCCTCGTGGCCGACATCGCCACCATCTGGCCCTCCGAGCTCGACGCCGACGCCCTCCGGGCCGCCCTCGGCACCGACGAGCTGTACGACCTGTTGATGGGGGAGGCCACCTCGTACTACGAGCAGCGCGAGGGCGAGTTCACCCCCGAGGTGATGCGCCAGATCGAGCGCCAGGTGATGCTGCGCCTGATCGATCAGCACTGGCGCGAGCACCTCTACGAGATGGACTACCTGGAGGAGGGGATCCACCTCCGGGCCATGGGCCAGAAGGACCCGTTGGTCGAGTGGCAGCGGGAGGGCTTCGAGATGTTCGGGGCGATGATGGCCTCGATCGCCAACGATTACGTGCGCTACGTCATGCACGTGCAGGTCGTGGTCGAGCAGCCCGAGGAGCGCCCCGACGTCGCCCGCATGACCTACTCGGCGCCCGAGGACCCCTCCACCGCCGGCAGCACCATCGGCGCCGCCGCTCGCGCCCAGGCCGCCGCCGAAGGCGTCGACGCCGCGCCGGTGCCCGAGGAGGAGGTGGTGCAGGCCCCGGTCGTGAAGTCCGAGTGGGACCGCACCCCCCGCAACGCGCCGTGCCCCTGCGGCAGCGGCAAGAAGTTCAAGCTCTGCCACGGCGCCTGACCGGCTCTCCGCCTGAGCCGGCCGTAGCCTCTGGCGGTGATGGGGAACCCGTGGTCCGATTCCATCGTCGGATCGACGTGATCCGAAGTTCCCGTGTCGCCCTGGCGGCTCTTGTCCTCGTCGTCGCCGGGTGCGGATCGGGGGGAGACGGCGCCCCGGCCGCCCCGAGCGGCGCCGCTCCTGATGCGCGATGGACCGGCCAGGTGCTGGAGGGTGAGCCGGGGCCGGATCACCCGGTGCAGATGGCGTCCGACGGCGACCACGTCGTCGTTGCCTTCACGAGCGACGAGGGCGTCATCACCGGCTACGCCTCTGACCAGTCGGGCCACTTCCGGAGCGGCGAACCAACGACGACGGGGATCAGGTTCCTCGGCCTCGGCGGCGTCGTCCGCCTGGGCGAGGGTTGGCTCGCGGTCGGCAGCGGCGGGCTGGTCGATGACGAGCCCGAGTTCGGGGTCAGGGCCTTTCGCTCCACCGACGGCCGAACCTGGTCCCGGGTCGACGCCACCGGCCTCGACGGCGCCGCCGACGTGGCTGGGCTGACCACGTTCGACGGCGGCGTGATCGCCATCGGGGCGCTGCGCACCGGCGAGGATCCGGCAATGGGCGGCTTCCGGCCGGTGGCGTGGCACAGCGCCGATGGCGAAGCTTGGACGACGGTGCCCCTTCCGACCGGTGGTGGCACCGAGGGCTCGGCCCAAGCCCTCGTCTCCACCGGGGACGAGATCCTTGCCGTCGGAGCCGTCGACGGCACCGGCGCCATGTGGTCGTCCACCGACGGGGGCGCGTCGTGGACGATCGTCGAGCGGGACGGCGTCGGGCCTTCGTCGTCCTTGAACGACATCGCCGTGCAAGGCGATGCGCTCCTGATCAGCGGCACCCAGCCCTCGGCGGGCGGAGATGATCGTGAAAGCGCGCTCCTCCTGCTGCGTTCGACCGACGACGGCCGGCACTGGCGGGTGGCCACGGATCCGCCCCCGCCGAACCGGGGGGAAGGCTTCGCCCCGCTGTTCACCGGTGGTGGGAGGTTCTTCACCATCACGTCCTCGTTCCTGGACGCCTTCTTCGAGCCTGAGCTCTGTTACGCCGACATCGAGCTGTGCCGACAGGGCTCGGCGAGCTCGCTCTACGTCAGCGATGACGGCGACCGCTGGAGCCGGGTCGACACCCCGGCGACCGGCGAAGGTCAGGCCGGCAGGGTCGATGCCGTGACGGGCAGCGACCAACGGATCGTGGTGCTGACCAGGGTCGACGGCGGCGTCGGAACCTGGACATGGCCGGCCGACACGCCGCTTCCGACGGAGGGCGAGCCGGTCGACCCCGCCACCGAGGTCGATCTGCTGGGCGAGAACGAGACGCCGAAGCCCGGCCGGCGCTACGGCCTCCCGCTCTACATCCACTGCGGGATGGGCTGGCTCCACGTGGGCGGTGAACCGTGGCAGCGCACAAACGGAGGACCCGACAAGTGGGCCGCCGGCGACCCGATCCCCCCCGACTGGCCCGTGGCCCAGCAGACCATCTTCGGCTTCGCCACCCTGGTCCGCGACGACCTCATCGAGTACTCCATCGGTGACGGCGAGGTGATCGCCACCTATGCGCCCTCATCGCTGACCCCGCCCGGCTGCGACTGACTGCTCCGTCCACCCGCTCCCACCCCGAGGGAAGTTCATCCCAGGGTGCGACCTTCCTGCTCGCAGCGGGCCAGCACGTAGCGACGGAAGGCGGGGAAGGTGAAGCGGATCTGGTCACGTCCGGGGGCGACCACGAGCCCTCGCTCGAGCAGCTTGGCCCGCACCACCGACAGCGATGACGTGCTGCGCCCGAGGCGTTGGGCCACGCCGCTGGAGGTGGGTTCGTCGCCCTCCTCGGCCATGGCCAGCAGGTACTTGCGGGCGGAGTCGGGCAGGGCCGTCCAGCGGTGGCCGTAGGCGCCCTGGTCGAGGGCGCCCCAGACGGCGTCATCGGCGGCCCGAACGTGGGCGGTGGTGAGGAGGTCGCCGCCCCCGCCCGCCTCCCACACGTGCTGGCCGTAGAGCTGCACGAGGTAGGGGTAGCCCTCGGTGCGGGTGACGACGGCCCCCAGGGCGTCGGCTTCCCAGGTGACGCCCTGTTGTCGGGCCGGTTCCACCAGGGCGGCCACGGTCGCCTCCGCCGACAGGTTGGTCAGCTCGGCGAAGCGGATGCGTTCGGCGTAGGTGACCGCCTCCATGAGGTGGCGCTGGGTGCCGGGGAGGCCGGCGCCGATCATCACCACCGGCAGGCCGTCCTCGGCGGTGGCCTGCATCGCCGCCGCCACCGCCCGTAGGTCGGTCACCGGAGCGTCCTGAAGCTCGTCGATCAGCACGGCGGCGCCCACCTCGTGGTGGCGGGCGATCTCGCCGAGGTTCACGAGCAGATCGCGGACGAGGTCGTGGAGCTGGGCGACGGCCCCCGGGTCGGGGCCGTCGAAGCCGACGCCGGCGGACACGCCGGCCACGCCGACCGACACCGACCGCAGCCTCTCCCGTCGGGCCCGGGCCCGGCGCGGTCGGGCGCCGGGGAGCTCATCGAGCATGACCTGAGCCCGGGCGACCAGGGTCGTCGCCAGCGAGGCGGTGGGGCTGGCCTCGATTCGCTCGGCGGCCCATCCCCGCCGCCGGGCCTGGTCCCTCAGGGCCGTGAGCAGGGCGGTCTTGCCGACGCCCCGGATGCCGTGGAAGACGAGTGGCTGCACGGCTCGGCGCTGCTCCTGGGCGGCGAGGAGCGTCTCCTCCACCACCGCCCGCCAGTGCTCGCGACCGGCCAGGAGGGGAGGGCGGGCGGCCAGGCCGGGCGAGTAGGGGTTCGTGCGCCTCATGCAGACGATGTTATACGGAGCGCACTAGTCCCCCCTCTCTCTCGTACTTCCCAGGGATGAGATCACTATACGAGGATATAGAAGTGAGCAAGGACGTTCTTGCGCTCGAGCCGCTCTGGGCGGTTCCAGCGCGATCACCCGGTCAGCATCAGGCGACCGAAGCGGCCCCGTGTTCGAGGCGCACGACCTGGTCGGCCCGGGCCATCACTGCGGCGCGATGGGTCACCACCAGCACGGTCGTGTCGCCGCCGGTCTCGGCGAACAGCCGGTCCCAGAGGCGGGCCTCGGTGTCCACGTCGAGCGCGCTCGAGAGGTCGTCGACCACCAACAGCTCGGGGCGGCGGACGAACGCTCTCGCCGCTCCCGCCCGCTGGATCTGTCCGCCCGAGAGCCGGACCCCCTTGGGTCCCACCATGGTCTCCAGGCCCTCGGGCATCTCGTCGACGTCGTCCTCGAGACAGGCCGCCCGGAGGGCCTCGTGGAGGCCGGCCGGGTCCACGCCCAGCAGGATGGTGTCGGCGAGGGGCTCGCTGAACAGGCGGGGCACCTGGGGCAGGTAGGCCACGCGCGGCGGCACGAGGAACGTGGAGGGCTCGGCCACGTCCCGGCCGTTCCACCGGCGCACCCCTTCGTCGACAGGGATCAGCCCGAGCACGGCCCGCAGCAGCGTGGACTTGCCGGATCCGACGGGGCCGGTGACGACGGTGAACGAGCCGCGGGGCACGTCCAGGTCGATGCCCTCGATGCCGCCCCCGGGGAAGCGCACGGTGAGGTCCCGGACGGCGAAGTGGGTGAGGCGACGATCGCCGCTCCGGCCGTCGTAACGGTCCACTGCCACCGGCGGGTGCGGGCCGGGCCCGTGGCGGAGGCTCGTGGCCACCGGAGCCACCACCTCGGTGGGGACCGGTTCGGGTAGCAGCTCGGCCAGGCGCTCCACCGACACCTCGGCCTGGCGCTGGTAGGCCCCCAGCCGACCGGCCCAGCGGGGCAGGTTCGCCAGCACGGTGATGTAGGTGGTGAACAGACCGAGGTCGCCGACGGTGAAGTCGCCCCGGCGGATGGCCGGGGCGACCAGCAGGAGGGCGAGGCCCGTGCCCAGGTTGCCGGTGGCGCCCGAGAGCGTCTGGACGAGCTGGGTGCCGACCTCGTCCCGCCGGGCCGCCGTGGCCCGGGCGGCGCCCAGCGCGGTGAAGCGACGCTCCACCGCCCCCTCGGCCCCCGCCGCCTTGACCGCAGTGATGGCGCCGAAGGTGTCACCGATGAAGCTGGTGACGGCGGCGGTCGCTTCCCGGGTGGCCCGTCGCCACCTCCGCAGGACGGGCCCGAGGCTGTGACAGATCCACAGCACGACCACCACCGGGACGGCCACCACCAGCGTGGCCCGCAGGTCGATGGCGGCCATGACCACCACCGCCGATGCGGCCGCCACCCCGGCCCCCGAGACGTCCAGCCACACGTCGAGGACACTGGCCAGGTCCTTGCAGTCGTCCCGGAAGCGGCTGACCGCCTCTCCCGGTGAGCCCGGCAGCCGCCCGGCGACCGGACCGGGGTCCACCGCCAGGGAGCGCAACAGGTTGAGGCGGGGGACGGTGTGCCACCCCACCCACGCGCCGTGCCACTGCACGGCGCTGAACAGGAGGTGGATCCACCGGCCCACCTCGAGCCCGCCGAGCACGGCCAGCAGGTACCAGACCGATGACCCACCCCCGGCGATGCGGTCGAGCACCGCCTTCAGGAGCAGCCCGACCGGGATGGGGATGGCCCAGAAGATGACCCAGGCGATCCACGCGATGGCGTAGGCGACCGGGTCGGTGCGGAGCAGCCGCCACGCCGTGGTGGTGCTCGTCGACCGGGGGCTCATCGCGTCGCCGCCGGTCGAACCGCGTCGGACGAGGTCGCCAGGAGGTGGGCGTAGCGGCTGGCGGGGTCGGCGGCCAGCTCCACCCGGAGGCCGTGCTCGACCACCCGGCCGTGGTCGAGCACCAGGATCTCCTCGGCCCGCTCCAGCGTGGCGAGGCGGTGGGCGATGACCACGACGGTGCGCCCGGCCAGGAGGCGGTCGGTGGCGGCGGTGACCCGGTCCTCGGTGGCGGGGTCGAGCCGGCTCGACGCCTCGTCGAGCACGACCAGGCCCGGCTCGGCCAGGAACACCCGGGCGAAGGCCAGGAGCTGCGCCTCCCCGGCCGACAGCTCCTCGGCGCCGTCGAGGACGGTGTCGAGGCCGTCGGGCATCCCTGCGAGCCACTCGCCGAGGCCGACCTCCCGGAGCACGGCGTGGAGCCGTTCGTCGTCGACGGCGACGGTGTCGAACAGGGTGAGGTTGTCCCGCACGGAGGCCCGGAGCAGCTCCACCTCCTGGGTGACCACCCCCACCCGCCGGCGCAGGTCGGCGGCGGTGGTCTGGCGGACGTCGACCCCGCCGACGCGCACGGCGCCCTCGGTGACGTCCCAGAACCGCAGGAGGAGCCGGCCGAGGGTGGTCTTGCCGCTGCCGGTGCGGCCCACCACGCCGAGCACGGTTCCGGGAGCGAGGTGGAGGTCGACGTCGGCGAGGACGGTCCGACCGTCGTCGTAGGCGAAGCGGACGTGGTCGAGATCGACGGCGAGCGGCCCTTCGGGCAGCGGCGTGCCCGGCCCGTCGACGATGCCGACGCGGGTGGCGAGCAGGCGCCCGGCGCGACGGATCCCCGCCGACGCCTTCTGGAACTCCGAGAGCTGCTCGGCGATCCGCTCGAGGGGCTGGCGGACGAGCTGGGAGAACCGGAACAGCACCAGCACCGAACCCAGGGTGATCTGGCCGCCTCGTTGGAGCAGGACCCCGAGGCCGAGGGTCAAGACCGAGCCGACGGCGAAGGCCGCTCCGGCGGCCACGTAGGCCCCGTCACCTTTGTAGGAGGCGTGGCGGGCGGCGTGCCACCAGCGCCACGAGTGCTCGTGCAGGCGATGCAGCGCGTAGCGGCCGGCACCGTTGGCCCGCAGGTCCTCGAGGCCGCCGAGGCGCTCCTCGAGGTCGCCGTAGAGGCGGCCGTTGACCTCCCGCTCGGCATCGTGGGCAGGCACGGCGGCGTGGCGCAGCCAGGCCATGAGCGCAGCCGCCGCCCCGGTGGAGGCGCCGATCAGCAGCCCGGCCCGCCAGTCGATCACGAGGGACACGACGAACACGCCGGCGAGGAGGACCACGTTGCCGAGCAGGTCGAGCACAGCGGTGGAGGAGAAGGTGGTGACCGCTTCGACGTCACCGTCGATGCGCTCGATGAGGAGGCCGGGGCTGTGGTCGCCGTGCCACTCCAGCTCGAGGGCGAGGGCATGGCGGGCGAGGTCGGTGCGCAGCCGGTTGCCGACCCGCCAGGCGAGACGGACGGAGAACCACGTGACCAGCAGCTGGAGGCCGTCGGCGGCCAGGGCCACGGCCAGGAACGCGACCGCCAGGTGGACCAGCCCCGAAACCGGCCGTCCGGCGGCGGCATCGTCGACGAAGCGCCCGATGAGCACCGGGCCGGCCACGGGCAGGAGCATGGCCGCGACGAGCAGGCTCACCAGGCCGGCGACCCGGTGGCGCTCGGGCCGCAGGTACGCGGCGAGGAGACGGGGTTCGGAGGAGGACATGGCGCGCCGTCCCGGACGGTACGCAGCAGCCGTGACGCGGCAAAGCCGATTCCAGGCAGACTTCCCGGCGATGCACGACTTCACCGACGAGCTCGTCGCGCTCCGCCAGCGCCACGCCGAGGCCGCCGGCTACCTGAAGGTCGACGAGCTCCGCGCCCGTCGCCCCCAGCTCGAGACCGAGGCGTCGCGGCCCGACCTCTGGGACGATCCTGACGCTGCCCGCAGGGTCACCGGCGAGCTCAGCTCGGTGAGCGACGACCTCGACCTCCACGACGCCCTCGCTGAGCGCATCTCCGACGCCGAGACGCTCGTCGAGCTGGCCCGCGAGGAGGACGACGAATCCGTCGAGGGCGAGATCGCCGCCGCCGTGGCCGGCCTGACCGCCGACTTCGACCGCCTCGAGCTGCGTTCCCTGTTCACCGGCGAGCACGACGTCGGCGACGCCATCTGCGACATCCAGGCCGGCGAGGGCGGCACCGACGCCCAGGACTGGGCCAACATGCTGCTGCGGATGTACGAGCGCTGGGCCGACCGTCGCGGCTTCGAGGTCGAGATCGACGACGTCTCCGCCGGGGCCGAGGCCGGCATCAGCTCGGCCAGCTTCATCGTGAAGGGTCGCTACGCCTACGGGCTGCTCAAGGCCGAGCGAGGCGTGCATCGCCTGGTGCGGATCTCGCCGTTCAACTCGCAGGGCAAGCGCCAGACCGCGTTCGCCGCCCTGGAGGTGACGCCGTTCATGGAGGACGTCATCACCGACGTCGACATCGACGAGAAGGACCTCCGCATCGACACCTACCGCTCCTCGGGGGCCGGCGGGCAGCACGTCAACGTGACGGACTCGGCCGTGCGCATCACCCACCTGCCCACCGGCATCGTCACGTCCTGCCAGAACGAGCGCAGCCAGCACCAGAACAAGGACCGGGCCATGCAGATCCTGAGGGCCAAGCTGGCCGAGCTGGAGCGCCAGAAGCGGGTCGACGAGCTGAACGCCATCAAGGGTGAGCAGCGCTCGGTCGGCTTCGGCAGCCAGATCCGCTCCTACGTCCTTCAGCCCTACCAGATGGTGAAGGACCTCCGGTCCGAGCACGAGACCGGCAACGTGGACGGCGTGCTCGACGGCAACCTCGACCCGTTCATGGAGGCCTACCTGCGCTGGCAGCGGGCCTCGGCGCTGGAAACCTGATCCCACCAGAGGTCGAGGTCCTCCTCGACGACCGGGACACCCATGGCCTCGGCCCAGGGGCGGATCGGTTGAAGCACCTCGTCACGGTGCGCCGCCAAGCGGTCGACGGGGTGCCCGCGGCCCATCCGCCAAGGTGACGCCGTGAACGTGAGGGCCGGAACGCCCATGGGTAGCAGGTCGCCACGGCGGCACACGGCCAGGCCCACGACCCGCCCCGACCGACCGTGCCAGTCCTCCCGCCGCCCGACCGCCGCGACCTCCGCCCAGGCGACGTGGACCGTCCCGGCGATCCGGCCGACGTGGACGCCGTCGGAGTCGACCACGATGGTGTGGCGGGACCGCACGGCCAGGCCGAGGACGAGACCGAGGACGGCACCGGCGGCGAGACCGGTACCGGCCCACACGCCGTGGCCGCCGCCGGCGACCAGATCGGCGCCGATCCCCCCCATGGCGCCGAGGCAGGCGCCGGCCCCGGCGCCGTCCACCAGGAGCTGGCGCGATGCCGGCCACGACGTGCTCAGGTGCACCGGTGGGGGCAGGGGGTGCATGGGGCTGACCAGGGTCCGATGGTACCGTCGACCCTCCGGTGGGCGGGATCGCCCGCCTTCGTGCTCCCACCCCGATGGCGGTCGCATGATCAAGCTCGAGAACGTCACCAAGGTCTACAAGGGCGATGTCGTGGCCCTGAAGGACGCCAGCTGCAACATCGACAAGGGCGAGTTCGTGTTCCTGGTGGGGCCGTCCGGATCGGGCAAGTCCACCATGATCCGCCTGCTGAACAAGCAGGAGGGGCCCCAGGCGGGCCGGATCTACGTGGCCGGCAAGGACATCGCCGAGCTGTCGAGCTGGAAGATCCCGTTCCTGCGCCGCAACATCGGCTGCGTCTTCCAGGACTACAAGCTGCTGTCGAACAAGACGGTCTACGAGAACGTGGCGTTCGCCCTCGAGGTCATCGGCCGGCCCAAGCACGTGACCAGGACCCAGGTGCCCGCCATCCTCGAGCTCGTCGGCCTGGCCAAGAAGCAGCGCAACTACCCCGAGGAGCTGTCCGGCGGGGAGCAGCAGCGGGTGTCGATCGCCCGCGCCTTTGTCAACCGGCCGCTGATCCTCCTCGCCGACGAGCCCACCGGCAACCTCGACCCGAACACCTCGGTCGGCATCATGCGCCTGCTCGACCGCATCAACCGCACCGGCACCACCGTGGTGATGGCCACCCACGACCGCAGCATCGTGGACACGATGCGCCGCCGGGTGATCGAGCTCGACCGGGGCACCATCATCCGCGACCAGGTTCGCGGCGTCTACGAATAGCCCTGGTCATGGCTCTGAACGTCAACTACATCGCCCGCGAGACGGGTCTGAACCTCAAGCGCAACCTCACCCTCACCATCGCGTCCCTGCTGACGGTGGTGGTTTCCCTCACGCTGGTCGGCATCGCCTTCCTGGTCCGCCAGGGAGTGGCCAACGCGTCAGGCCGCTTCCGGGGCAACATCGAGCTGATCGTGTTCCTCGAGCCCAAGATCGAGCCGGCCCAGCGCGAAGCCATCGGCAAGTCCCTCGAGGAGAACCCCGAGGTCAAGAAGGCCACCTACGTCAACCAGAAGCAGGCCTTCGAGGAGTTCAAAGAGCTGTTCAAGGACTCGCCCGAGACGGTCCAGTCGGTGACCGCCGACATCCTGCCGTCGTCCTACCGGGTCGTGCCCGAGAACCCCGACTACCAGGCCACACGCGCGCTCAAGCAGAGCTACGAGCGCAAGGCCGGGGTCCGGGAGGTGGTCAGCGCGGACGAGACGATCAAGGCGCTCCAGCAGATCACCGGCAAGATCAACATCGGGGTGGCCCTCGCCGGCGTGGCCCTGCTCGTCACCGCGCTGCTGCTGATCTTCAACACCATCCGGACGGCCATGTTCGCCCGGCGGCGTGAGATCGAGGTGATGAAGCTGGTCGGCGCCACCAACTGGTTCATCCGGATCCCGTTCATGCTCGAAGGCCTCATCCAGGGCGTGCTGGGAGGGGGGATCGCGGTAGGCCTGCTGTTCGGGTTCAACCGGCTCATGACCACCCAGCTCGGCAACCGCAGCGAGATCCAGTTCTTCCAGAACTTCGTGGTCGAGTCGGGCGACGTGTGGAGCTCGGGCCTACTGCTGCTCGCGGTCGGGGCCATCGTGGGGACCCTCGGCTCGGGCCTGGCCGTCACCCGCTTCCTCGACGTCTGACCACGGTCCGCGTTGCGCATGCGACCAGCCAAAACGTAGGTTTGGCCGCATCCAAAACGGTTCGGTCGAGACCTCGAAGTCCGAGCGCGAGGCGCTCAAGGCGGTGTACCGCCTGACCGTCGACGTGCCCGTGGCCCACACCGGGGACCTGGCCGACTCGCTGGGCGTGAGCCCGGGGACGGCCACCACCACCATCAAGCGGCTGTCGGACCGTGGCCTGGTCGACTACACGCCCTACCGGGGGGTCGAGCTCACCACCCGGGGCAAGATGGCGGCGGTCTCGGCCATCCGTCGCCACCGCATCGTGGAGCGGTTCCTCGCCGACATGCTGGGCTACGCGTGGAACGAGGCCGACCGCTTGGCCGGATCCTTCGAGCACGACCTGCCCCAGGAGGTGGAGGACCGGATCTACCAGGCCCTCCACCGGCCCGAGACCTGCCCGCACGGGTTCCCGATCCCTCAGCCCTTCACCGCCGACATCCCCTCCATGCCGCCGCTCTACGCGCTCGAGCCCGGCGACGTGGCCGAGGTGGCCGTGCCCGGCTCGACGGACCCCCAGGTGGTCGCGTTCCTCGACACGCTCGGCGTGCGTCCCGGCGTCCTGGTCGAGGTGAAGGAGAAGCACCCCTTCGACGGCCCCCTCGTACTGGTGGTCGACGGCCACGACCGCACCCTCGGGTCGCGGATCGCCAACCAGGTGTTCGTCCGCAAGCGCGCCGGCTGACCGCACTCGACGCCCGCCGGGGGGTACCGTCGTCGACGAGTGTCAGGCTTCAGCCGGGACCCGGGCAGGGCGGAGGAACACCGACCCCCGCCGCTGCCGTTCCTGCCCGGCGAGGTGTCGAACGGCGAGTTCGTGCCCCGCCCGCCGTCGGCCACCGACCGTTTGGTGGCGGTGCGGGCGCTGGCCCGGGCGGGTGAGGCCGCCGACCGGCTGGGCATGGACCGGCGCCGCTTCCTCCAGACCGCCGGGGGCATGGCCGCCATGCTCGGCGTGATCAACCTGGCGGCGTGCGCGTCCGGCGACAAGCGCGCCGCGGCCCGTTCGACCACGACCGGCTCGACGTCGACGTCGACGTCGACCGGATCGGCGAAGCCCGGCGGCACCTACGAGGTCCCCGACCCCGAGGACACCCCCGCCTGCGAGGACGCGCTCGGCGATCGCGGAGAGTTCATCTTCGACGTGCACACCCACCACGTCATGCCCGACGGGCCGTGGCGGGCCAATGCCCCCCGCATCGAGTCGATGATCCGGGGGCTCGTGCCCGACGGGTGCACCGAGGCCGACCCCCTGGAGTGCGTCAGCCGCACCGCCTACCTGCACGACCTCTTCGTCGCCAGCGACACCACCGTGGCCATGCTGTCCGACGTCCCCAACTCGGGCCCCGACGACGCCCCGGTGCCCTTCGACGACGCCGTCGGCACCCAGGACTTCGCCCGCCGGCTGGCCGAGGGCGGCGCCCCCCGCCTCCTGGTCCACAACGTCATCGCCCCGAACTTCGGGCCCCTCGGCGCCCGCCTCGACGACATGGACGCCCGCGCCGCCACCGGCCGGGTGGCGGCGTTCAAGGTGTACACGGCGTGGGGGCCGGGCGGGCAGGGGTTCTCGCTGGCCGACCCCGCCATCGGGATCCCGGTGGTCGAGCGGGCCCGGGCCGCCGGGGTGAACGTCATGTGCGCTCACAAGGGCCTACCGCTGCTCGAGTTCGACCGAGCCCACAACGGCCCCGACGACCTCGTGGCCGTGGCCGCCCGGTACCCGGACATGGACTTCGTCGTGTACCACGGCGCCTACGACCGCAACCACACCGAGGGCCCCTATGACCCGGCGGCGGCCACCATCGGCATCGACACGCTGGTCAAGGCCATGGACGACCACCGGGTGGCGCCGAACACCAACGTCTACGCCGAGCTCGGCACCACCTGGCGGGAGGTGATGAGCAGGCCCGACGAGGCCGCCCACGCCCTCGGCAAGCTGCTGACCCGGGTGGGCGAGGACCGGGTGCTGTGGGGCACCGACGCCATCTGGTACGGCTCGCCGCAGCCCCAGATCATGGCCTTCCGGGCCTTCCAGATCACCGAGGAGTACCAGGCCCGGTTCGGTTACCCGGCGCTCACCGACGAGCTCAAGGCCAAGATCCTCGGCCTCAACGCCGCCGCCCTGTTCGGCCTCGACCCCACCGCCACCCGGTGCGCGGTGGACGGCGACGCGCTGGCCCAGGCCAAGGACGAGGCGGCGTGGATGGTGTCCACCGGCGAGCTGCCCGCCCCGTGGCGACCCCGGGGCCCGATCACCCGCCGAGAGGTCCTCCGCTGGCTCGGCACGCCGGGCACGACCTACCAGCCCTGGTGAGTCGTCGGGGGCGGCGGGGTGGTGCGCCCAGTGGGGTGCGTGCGCCCCGTCGGGCCAGGGCCGACC
>JAABUR0100001865.1_pt1 | contig 35226 bp, 36 predicted proteins | sample 5560091 | NCBI WGS metagenome assembly JAABUR01 (sample SAMN10711879, study PRJNA513375) | rock metagenome | isolation source: Antarctica rocks | place: Antarctica: Victoria Land, University Valley sud | reverse complement strand
CTACGGGACGCTCACCTTCGACATCGCCGGCGTCCTCAGACGGTCCCGACGACCCCTCCGCCGCTAGCAACCCGCATTAGTGGATGCATTGTTGGCCACTTTGGCACCGTTACTCAGCTGACCCCGATGGGTCGTCGCCCCAGCCGCCTTGCTCACCCTCGCGTTCGTCCTGCTCGTCTTGGTCATCGTCGGCGGAGGCGCAGCGCAACAGGCGCAGGCGAGCTGCGCCCTCACCACCGGCGGCGGTGGAACCGTCCCCGTCGAGGCGGGCCAGACGGTGTATATCCGCACGATCATCGGCGTTGGCAAGGCGCGGGCCGTCGCCCAAAAGGGCTGGATCGTCGCGCTGGCGGTGGCTCTGCAGGAGTCCGGGCTGCGCAACCTGTCCAACCTCACCTATCCAGAGAGCCTGTCGATGACCAAGGACGGCTCCGGCAGCGACCACGACTCACTCGGACTGTTCCAACAGCGTCCGCAGTCCGGGTGGGGCTCGGTCGCACAGCTAATGGACCCCACGTATGTGGCGACCGCGTTCTTCGGCGGCCCCGATGTTCCGCCGGCCAACCCCGGTCTGCTCGACGTCCCCGGCTGGGAGTCGCTGCCGGTCACCGTCGCCGCGCAGCAGGTCCAGGTCAGCGCCTACCCCGACGCCTACGCCAAATGGGAGGGCGAGGCCACCCAGCTAGCGGCCGCCAACGCCGACGCGCCTCCCGTCGCCGTGCTCAACCCACCTCCGGGCAGCCCGGCCGTTGCCAGCGGCGGCTACACCGGGGCCGGCGGCCTCTGCGGCCAAGGCGGCGTCCTCCCGCCCGGCGGTGCGACGGGCAACGCGGCCGCGGTCATCGCCCAGGCCCAGCAGCGGATCGGTACGCCGTACTCGTGGGGCGGCGGAACCCTCGCCGGACCGAGCGAGGGCTTCGCCGACGGTGCGGGCATCGTCGGGTTCGACTGCAGCTCCTACACCCGCTACGCCCTGTTCCACGGCGCCGGCATCACTCTGCCGCGCACCGCCGCCGAGCAGTACGCCGCCACCGCCGGGCGGACCGTCGAGACCGGCAGCCCGGAGGTGTCCCGGCTGCAACCGGGTGACCTGCTGTTCTGGGGCTCCTCGGCCGGGTCGGTCCACCACGTCGCGCTGTACGTCGGAGGCGGTCAGATGCTGGAGGAGGCGCACCCCGGCACGGTCGCCCGGCTGATCGGCGTCTACGGCGGCGACTTCTACGCCGCGACCCGGCCGCTGGCCGCAGTACCGGTGTCTCCGTGACCAGCTCCGTAGCGGGCGCCCTTCCCGTCGCCGCTACAAGCCCCTCAAGGAGGTCGCCGATGGGCAAGCCGCAGCTGCCCACCTTGGCCGCGCTCACTGTCGGCGTCTGTGCCTTTATGCTGGCCGCCGGCTGTGGCAGCAGTTTCAGCGCGGCAACAGCTGGCGCTCCCTCCCCCAGGCCTGCTTCATCCAGTTCGTCAGGACGCCCAGCCCCTGGCCCAGCTGCACCGATGCAGGCGACCCTCCCGGGCGCGCCGACCGCGGCCCCCGTCGAGCTCGACGGCGAGGCAGTCGCCACCCGTTATCTCGCCGCTCGGGAGAACGCGATCTCCTACCACCATTTCAGCGCCCGAGACTGGCTCAGCGCGGTCCAACCGGTGATGACCCTGGCCGGCTGGCAGCGGCTGTCTACCTCGCTGGGCGACAGCGGCGGCTTTCCCGCCGCCACCGCCCGGCAGCGCCAGTGGGCCGTGCGCGCTACCGTCGCCTGCCGGCACAACCCCGACGCCGCCGTGGCGAGCAGCACCCAGGCGACGCTGATCTGCGCGATCACCGACCGCACGATCGACGCCAGCGGGGGACCGGTGGCCGCCAAGGACCTTCCCGGTATGTGGCCCTACGACGGAGCCCAGCCCCCGGCTCTTCTGGCGATGACCAAGGTCGACGGTCAATGGCTCGTCGACACCGACGAGACAGGCCAAGCCGGATGAATCTGCCCCGGCGGCTGACGACACGCCAAAATCAAGCAGTCTTATTGATCGCGACACGCCGTACATGGGTGCGCTATATCTGCTACTGCTTCTGTCAGAGTCCGGCCATGGCGAGACGTCCTCCGGGCCACGGCGGCAGGCCGAACAAAGGTAACCGCGAGTTGTTCTCGACACGGCTTCCGACGGAGCTCGCCGCACTACTACGCGATGACGCAGAACGTCGAGACCTGACGCTGAGCGATCACATCGGCAACCTGATCGCCGCAACTTATGGGCGACCGCCGATCGCGGAGGCAGGAACAGCTCAGATGAAGCTGACCGCCTAGCGGCCAGCTGACGGGCCACGCCACCTGGCTGGCTCGGGATACAACGAAGCCCCACACCCCAAGTCGTTTGGCCGCGTCTATGGGTGCAGGGCTTCGTCGAGAACCTCAGGAGGAACCATACCCCCCGCCGACTGGCGGGTCACGCATGTCCAGAGCCAACGGGCTTGGGCGTGTCGTGACCTGCAGCTGAGTCCTGCGCTCTGCCGGCGCCGCCTGAGGCGGTGACCGGCCCGGCGGCCAGTTCCGGCCGCCCCCTGTCCCGCTCTCAGGCGTGGGCGCTGACCCGTGCGGTCAGCCCCCGTCCGCTGGTGCGGGTGGCCGATGTCGACGCCTACGGCAAGGCGGTGAACACCTACACCCGCCGGGCCAGGACCGCCGGAGCCCGACCGGACGCGCCGTGGGCGGTGTACCTGACCGACCAGACCGGGGGCTTCCGGCTGCTGGCGTTCGACTTCGACGCCGCCAAGGGCGACCCCGCTGCAGACGCCGCCGTGCTGTCCGGCTGGCTCGAGCACGCCGGGCTCCCCCACCTGCTCACCCGCTCCGGGCCGTCCGGCGGCCGGCACGTCTGGCTCGCCCTGGCTGAAGCCGTCGACGCCGGCGTGGTCGACACCCTGGCCCGGCTGGTCCGGGCCCGGCTGCCCAGCCTGGACATCGCGCCGCTTGCCAATCCGGTCACCGGCTGCGTACGGCCCCCCGGCTCCCCGCACCGGGCTGGCGGCAGCTCCACCGTCCTGGCCGGTGACCCGGACGCGCTTGCCGCCCCGACGGCGACCGCCGCCGACGTGGCCCGCCTGGTGGAAACCCTGGCCGCCGGCCACCGGCCCGAGCCGCTCGCCACGATCGACCCGGCAGCTCCGCTGCCGACCGACCGCGCAGGCCGGCTCTACCTGCCGGGGGTTCGCCGCCAGCTGCCCGCGGGCAGCGCACAGGCCCTGCAGGTGGACGCCGCCGAGGTGGACGCCAACACGGTGCTGCGCCGGGTACTGGTCGGCGCAGCAGCTGCCCGGTGGCGCTGCGCCGACATCGCCGTCCTGGTGGACCGCTCCCCTGGTTTGGAGCATGTCCGCTCTCAGGGCCAGGGAGCGGGTGTGCCGCGCCGGGTCCGCAGCCCGGGCGAGTCTCGGGCGGTGCTGGCCCGCCAGTGGGACCGGGCGGTGCGCTGGGTCGCCGCCCACCCCCGCGCCAGCAACCTCGAAGACCCGACGTTCGAGCCCCGCGCCGCCGCCCTGGCCGCTGTGGTCGAGCAAACCCAGACCCGCGCGGACGCGACGCCGGGCAGGTGGGCCGGCCCAGGTGGGCCGGCGGACCGCCGGGTGCTGGACGCGCTGTGCGTGCTGTCGCTGCACGCGATGTGCACCGTCGTGGAGGCCGACATCCGCCGCCTGGGGCTGGTCTGTGGGATCGGCCGGGAAACCGCCCGCACCGCCCTGCTGCGCCTGGCAAGGGACGGCTGGGTCACCCGCCACTTCCCTGCAGACGGTCCACGCGCCGCGTCGTGGATCTTGAACGAGGCGTTGTCCACAGTCATGGACGTACCAAGCCGGTCACAAGCGGACCCGCGCCCCCCTGGCGTTGGCACCGCTGAACGAACCCGGTGGCTGACGCTGCTGCGCACCCGGCTGGCAGCCGTAGCCCACGACATCTTCACTCCTGCCGGGGGACTGGGTCATGCCACCGGCCAGCTTTACGCCACCCTCACTACTCAGCCTGCTTTCACCACCCAGCTTGCCCACCAGTTGGGCACCCCCCCCGGCGACATCGGCATTCGACTCGGCGCACTTCGAGCCGCACGTCTAGCAAGATGCACCTGCAAAGGGTGGTCTGTGGTTCGAGCCGACCGGCGCGACGCGGCCGCCGTCCGGCTCGGGGTCGCCGGCCGGCTGGCTGACCGGGCCCGGCGCTACGCCCTCGAGCGTGAGGCGTTCGCCTGGTGGAACGACGAGCTCACCTGGATGCACGCCCCCCGCCGCACCGCTGCCAGCCGGCGACCCGGCCTGGGCCAACTAGTCGCGCTCAACCCGACCGACACCCCCCCGGCCTGGCCGGCGCACCCCCGCCGCGGTGACGGCCGCGCCGACTTCGCCGCCGCCCGCCGGGTGTTGGCCACCGGGGCCGTGGACCAGTCCCCCCGACTCCACCAGCTCATCAACGTCCGGAACCGGCGGCTGGCGGCCTGACCCATCGGGTGCTGAACAACCCATGATTACAAGCGCAACCCTCGAACGTTGTCGGCGTTCAGTTCGGGCGGGTTTCGGCACCGTCATCATGCAGGTGCACCGACCTACGTAGCGCAGCTCTCCGGCCCGAGAACAGCTCGCGAACCTCGGAGGCGACTCGACGTAGCGGCCGACGAGTAGACAGCAAGGTCGCCGGTGAGCAACGGCAGCTGGGCAGCGTTCTGATCGCCGAAGATGGAGCCGGTCAACCACTGCACTCCCCCACCCGAGCTGTAGGTCGACGGGGGTATCCCGCGCAGCCCCGTCGCCGTCCACGGTGTCCGGCTTGGTGCCGCCGGACTACCAGCAGGTCCTAGTGTCGCGTCTCTGAAGTCTTTGGACGGTTGGCTTTGGTGAGGATCTGGTCGGCGGTCTTGGTCCAGACGAACGGGTGTGCGCGGTCGTTCCAGCCGTCGATGAAGGTGCGGATCTTGGCGTTGAGGTCCTTGACCGAGCCGAAGGTGCCGCGGCGGATGGCCTGGCGGTCGATGATGCCGAACCAGACCTCGAGACGAGGTTGAGCCAGGACCCTGAGGTGGGGGTGAAGTGGGCGTGGATGCGTGGGTTGTCGGCCAGCCAGGCCTTGACCTCGGGCCTTTTGTGGGTGGCGTAGTTGTCCATGACCAGGTGCAGCTCGCCGGTGGGGTAGGCGCGGGCGACCTGCTTGAGGAACCGGAGAAACTCCTGGTGACGGTGCCGCGGTCGGCAGGCCGCGGTGACCTTGCCGGTGGCGACCTCCAAGGCGGCGAACAGGGTGCTGGTGCCGTGCCGGACGTAGTCGTGGGTGCGCTTCTCGGGCAGGCCGGTACGCATCGGCAGGATCGGCGCGGTCCGGTCCAGCGCCTGGATCTGGCTCTTCTCATCGATCGAGAGCACGATCGCGTTCTCGGGCGGGGCAAGGTAGAGGCCGACGACGTCGGTGACCTTGGCGACGAGCTCGGGGTCGGTGGAGAACTTGAACGTCTGGGACCGCCACGGCTGGATGCCGTAGTGCTTCCACGCCCGCGCCACGGTGGCGTGGTCGATCTTGAGCTTGGCGGCCAGCAGCCGGCTCGACCAGTGCGTCACCCCCAGCCGCTTGGGCGGCGGGGTCAGCGTCGCGGTCACGATCCGGTCATGGTCGATCGTGCGGGGCCGCCCCGAGCGGGGTGCATCGTCGAGACCGACCAGCCCGCGCCGTTCGTACCGTCCCCGCCAGGTGATCACCGTCTGCCGGCTGACCCCGAGGCGGTCGGCGATCTCGGTGTGACTGACCCCGTCGGCGGCCAGCAGCACAATCCGCGACCGCTGCGCCAACCCCGCCCGGACCGTCGAGGACCGGGTCCAAGCCGTCAGCCGTTCACGGTCCCCGTCCAGCAATCCCAAGCGGGCAGCTCGCATACGACATTGTCCCGCACCTGACCGCCTAAAGACTTTGGCGACACGACACTAGGGCTCTGGAAGTCGGCGACGATGCTGCAGGTCCTTCGCCATTCGAGACCACCCAGCGGGGCTGCTGACTCGAGTGGGGCCGCGACTTCGGGGCTCACTCGAGCGGTCAGTGTCCACGAACTCGTCACTATTACAGCCGGTCCCGGAAGCCTGTGGCTGTCGGCCTCGAGTGCCGCGTACACGTCGTTATAGCAGCCATCAGTAGGCAGGCATTAGGTCTGGTCGGGCCTACTTGTCGGCAGAGCACGCGCCACCTTAGCGACCTACCTAGGTAGGAGGGGCACTATCTAGGCGGCTAGGCAGGTGGCTATCCGCCTAGCAACCTGCCTGGCCAGCCACCTGGCTAGGAGACCAGGCACGTAGCTAGATGCCTAGCAGTCTTGCCACCTACCTAGTCCTGGCAGGTACCTACCTAGGTAGCCGGCGTGTCGCACGCAGCTGAGCCGGAAGATCGCTCAGACTGCACGGGACTAGGAGGAGTTGCAGTGATCCCGAACGCAGTCGCCGTGATCAATGGAAAGGGCGGGACCGGCAAGACGTCGGTGGTCGCGAATGTCGCTGGCCTAGCCGCCGCAGCCGGTTACCGAGTCTTGACCGTAGACCTTGACCCACAAGGGAATCTTGGTCGGGACCTTGGCTATCTCGAGAGAGAAGGTAACGACGCCGCGGCCGCTCCGCTGATGGCGGCGCTTTCCGGTCACGTCGCTCTCGACCCGATCAAGGACATAAGAACACGGCTGGACAGCGTCGCAGGTGGCGAGGAGCTTGAGGACTGGGCGCCGCTCGCCAGCTCGTGGCGCTCCCGAGACCGACACCCGGAGACGGCTCTAGAGGAAGCGCTGAGCGACGTAGCCGCTCGATACAACCTCATCCTCATCGACTGTCCCCCCGGTAACCGCGAGTTGCAGCTGCTGGCGATGTATTCAGCTCAGTTTGCTGTTATTCCGACTAAGCCCGACGAGGCGAGTCTCGATGGCATGGTTCGGGTCGCCCGGCTCTTCGACACCGTTCGTGGGCACAACCCCAACCTCGAGCTGCTCGGGGTAATCCTGTTCGGTATTGAGTCGCGAGCTCACCGGGTACGCGCGGAAGCCCGGGAGCAGGTGCAGCGGGAACTTGGCGACGCACAGCTCGTCTTCACCGCGGAGATCCGGCATCTGATGGCTCCATCTCGCGACGCCCGTGCCCGGGGCCAACTCGTCCACGAGTATGAGGAGACCGTCTTAGCCGCCCCCAAGTTCTACGAACCCGGCGGCCGTACGGAACGACTAGCTGCCTCCGCTCCCGGCCTGGCGGGGGACTACCAAGCCGTTACCAGCGAGTTGCTGCACAGGATGCAGACCGCGTCCCGAGAGGCGGTGCCAGCGTGACCGATCGTGCCGGTGCGCTGCGCGGTCTTCGGCCCAGCCGAACTGCCGGCTTGCCTCCTCCGCCACCCCTAGAGGTTGCACGCGAGCGCTTGACGACCGGCAACGCCGGCCAGTCCGCCGAGTCAACAGCACCGAACTCTGAGGAGCGGTCCGAGCCGCAGTCGCCGAATGGCGTCGGGAAACATTCGGCGGCGTCTGCGAGTCCGAACGATGACCTGACCGGGGGAGGAGCTTTCACCTTGAGCGCCTTGCTGCAAGACCCGGCGGCCACGTGTCGCGCGGTCGGGACTTACCGGGAAGCTATGCCGGCTCGGCCGCTCAACGTCGACCTCACGCCCGAGACGGCAGCTGCATTCGACGATCGCTGCCGTGCTCTGCGACTGAAGAAGAAGGATGTCGTCGAGGTCCTGCTCCGCGGCTGGCTTACCGCTCAAGCACCTGCCGACCTACCTAGGTAGGTGCTGAAATTTCGGTCGCCAGCATCGAGCGAGGTCCTCGTTCGTCGACGAGCAGCGAGGCCCCCTCGCTCGACCGGACCCCGCCGCAGGACGTAGCGGCTGAGCAGGGCGTGCTCGGCGGGATGCTGCTCTCCAAGGACGCCATCTCCGACGTCGTCGAGACCCTTCGTGCCGTCGACTTCTACCGTCCCGCGCACGCGACCGTCTTCGACGTCATTACGGCGCTGTACACGAAGGGCGAGCCGGCCGATGCGGTCAGCGTCGCTGCCGCGCTGCAGAAGGGCGGTCAGCTCGACCGCGTGGGCGGCGCTGCCTACCTGCACACCCTCATCGCCACGGTGCCGACCGCGGCCAACGCCGGCTACTACGCACGCATCGTCGCCGAGAAGGCCATCCGGCGGCGTCTGGTCGACGCCGGCATCCGGGTGACCCAGCTGGGATACAACGAGGCCACCGAGGTCGACGATGCCGTTGACCGGGCGCAGGCCGAGGTCTACGCCGTCACCGAGCAGCGCACCACCGACGACTACTTGCCGCTGGAGGTTCTGCTCAACCCGGTGCTGCAGGAGATCGAGTCGATCGCGGGCCACGACGGTTCCCTCACCGGGGTGCCGACGGGCTTCCAGGACCTCGATGCGCTGACCAACGGCCTGCACCCCGGGCAGCTGGTCATCGTGGCCGCCCGCCCGGCGGCCGGCAAGAGCACGGCAGCCCTCGACTTCGCCCGCTGCGCGGCCATCAAGCACGGCCAGACTGCGGTCATCTTCTCGCTGGAGATGAGCCGGGTCGAGATCACGATGCGCCTGCTGTCTGCCGAAGCGCGGGTGCACCTGCAGAACATGCGCAGCGGGCGGATGAGCGACGACGACTGGGCCAAGCTCGCCGGCCGGATGGGTGAGATCGCCGATGCACCGCTGTTCATCGACGACAGCGCGAACATGACCATGATGGAGATCCGCGCCAAGTGTCGCCGGCTCAAGCAGCGGCACAACCTTCGCCTTGTCGTCATCGACTACATGCAGTTGATGTCTTCCCCGAAGCGCACCGAGAACCGGCAGCAGGAGGTCAGCGAGATCAGCCGCAACCTCAAGCTGCTGGCCAAGGAGCTCGAGGTGCCGGTGGTCGCGCTCTCGCAGCTCAACCGCTCGCCCGAGCAACGAGCCGACAAGCGGCCCCAGCTGTCCGACCTGCGCGAGTCGGGCTCGATCGAGCAGGACGCCGACCTCGTGATCATGCTGCACCGCGACGACCTGTACGAGAAGGAGTCGCCCCGTGCCGGTGAGGCCGACTTCATCGTCGCCAAGCACCGCAACGGCCCCACCGACACCATCACCGTCGCGTTCCAAGGGCACTACAGCCGCTTCGTCGACATGCGGCGGGACGGGTAGGGAGGACACCCTCGGAGGCGTACGGGGAATGACGACTGGCCCCGGCTGCGGCTGGGAGGTAGTGGATGCCGAGCTAACCAACCACAAAAGGCCGAGACCCTTTGGCCCGCTACGTCACACCCACCAAGATCAATCACTTTTCACCGTTATGAGCCTCGAACCCCGCCTTGTTCGATCAGCGATACGCATCGGCGGGTTGCAGCTGGCCGGTGACGGGCCGCCGGTGGGGGAGGAGGCGGCTGCCGCGGCCCTGCGTGCGCCTTGCGGGATTCAGCAGCTGTCGGGGTCGGGGAACAGTGCAAGCTGGTGGCGCCAGGGTTCGCCGGCGGTGATGGCGGCGGTGAGCCGGTCGGGGTGGTAGCCGCCGGTCAGGGCGGCGCGGATGGCTCGGGCCCGCCCAGCGGGCCCGCGGATGTCAGCCCGGCCGTGGTGGTGGGGTCCGCCGGCGCGTCCGCGGCGGGTCATGTCGCCCATGTTGAGCTGGTGGCTGCCCGGTATCAGGTGTGCCAGGCGCACGCAACTGGTCTCATCGCAGCAGTGCCGTAGCCGCACTCCGGCGGGTAGCGGTCCGACGTCTTGTTCCCACAGCCAGCGGTGGGCGCTCGTCACCCGGCCGGTGTCGGCGGCGAACCGGCCGTAGCCGTCGTCGCCGATCGCGCCGACCCACCGCAGGCAGGTCGGGGACCACACCACCTTGCGGTCGAACCGCCACCGGTCCGCCACCGCCTTCCTCATGCGCCCGTCGTACCACCTCCCAGCGACAGGAACCTGGTGTGGGTAGCAACCGGATGCAGGATCGTGTGGTAGCTGAGCGTGGCTGCCGCTGTCAGGTCCAGCTGAACGGCGAACAAGAGACGGCTGTGCTGCCCGCGGCTCAGTCCACCCGGTCACGGTCGGCGGCATCGAGATGGAAGTATCGGTCGAGCTGCCCCTGGTTAGGCTCCCTATGGAATCGGCCATAGCTCCGCTGCTGCTCAGCGGTGAGGAACTCAGCACCCCCGGTCAGCCCGAAACGCTCAGCTCACGTGGCAGCGCGCAGGTACTGGTAGACGGTCTCCCGGCTGATCCCGAACTCGAGGGCCAGCGAGGCCTTCGTGGCGCCGTCGGCGACCCGCGCCCGCAGCTGCGCGATTTGCTCGGCGTTCAGGGCCCGGGCCCGGGCCCGGGCGCGGCCGGCAGGCGCTGCGCTTGCGGGCCAGCGCGATGCCTTCGTGTTGGCGCTTCCGGGTCAGTGAGCGCTCGAACTCGGCGAACGCCCCCATCACCGGCAGCAGCAGCGTCGCCATCGCGGTCGTCACCCGTGAAGGTCAGCTGCTCCTTCAGAAACTGCACCCGCACCCCTCGGACCGTCCGCGTCCGCACCAGGGCGCGCAGATCGTCGAGGTTGCGGGCCAGGCGGTCCATTGAGTGCACCAGGACGGTGTCGCCGTCGCGGACGAAGGCGAGCATCGCCTCCAGCTGCGGCCGGGCGGTGCTGCGGCCAGAAGCGTTGTCGGTGAACGTGCGGTCCAGCGCGACGCCGTCGAGCTGCCGGTCGGTGTTCTGGTCCAGGCTGCTCACGCGCGTGTAGCCGATCCGCTGACCGACGATGCGTCCCCCGGCAAGAAGTGTCAGGCTGAACCTTAGACCTCCCGGCACAGGTGTCCATCAAGCAGCTTCCGGGCCCTAACCTGACGCTCAGGGGATCAGGTCTCTGACGTCAGGCTGGGGTACACGTCAACCTGAGCGCCTGATGCAGCGCTGCTGCGCGGATCCCTTCACGGCCTCCAACGACAGGTGGAGGCAAAGGCCGTCGAGCGCGTCTGGAGGATGGGGCCGAGGTAGCTGGGAACAGCTAGAGCGTCCCCATACCGAGCTGATGTGAGCCCGGCGCAAGATCTCGGCCGTCGGCACCGAGGCGTCGGAGCCGCTAAGGCGGTTCGGGCCCCCGCGACGATTCTGCCGAGGTTGCGCTCGGCGTCAGCACGTCTCGTCGGTGACGGCGACTGCTTGGGGCGAAGCTCGACGCCGACGCCCTCGGACGCTCGCCCTCGACGCCGGGCTGACCCTCGTCCAGATGGCGATCGCATTCGTCACCTGCCACCCCGCGGTCACCTCGGCGATCATCGGGCCACGGACGACGGAGCACCGCGAGACCCATCCGCAGCCGGCGGCGTGGACCTCTCCAGCGACATCCTCCAGCGCATCGACGACATCGTGCCTCCAGGAGACACGGTCAAGATCGCCGACAACATGTGCAGCTTTGGCACCTCGGCTCCGGACGCAGCCCTCCGCCGCCGGTAGAACAACGGCGAGCGACGCCCCTCCGGCGCCCTGCGTGATCTTCGCCTTGCGTGTCGCAGGGCGCGCGCGGCTCCGGCCGGCAGCCCGAGTTTCGACGCAGCCCCTTCGTCACACCCGCAGCGTGATCCAGTCCGCGACAAAGTCATACGCCAACCCGGCCCGGTCCGCCTGCTCCTGCGTCGTGACCAGAGACAACCCCTCCAGCTCGAACACGCTGGCCAGCACCCCGATCCCGGGTCGACGCCCGCCCGAGCAGAGCGCAGTCGACTCGACCCCCGCATGCGCCACCGGCAGGGTCAGGCATGACCGCGCTTAGCTGAGCGCACGATCCTGCGGCATTGCTACCCGCAGCCCCATTAGGGCCGGCGTGCCCTCATCAAACTGTCACCGTGGCCCGATAGCTGGCCTCATGAAGACTACGACGAGCGAGGCCGAGGGAGTGGGAAGGGGGGGCACGAAGTGAAACTCCGCGTCGGACTCAGCCCGCAGCTGCCTAAGTGCCTGGCCGAGGACGAAGTTGCTCTTCTGGTTTCCGACGTGACTCGTACCCGTCGCGTACCCGGCACTGTAGTTCACTTGAAACCGGCTAGAACCCGGAATCGTTACCGGTCCGAGCTGCCAGTTGTTATTGAGGCATACCTGCAACTTCGGGAGCTACGTGCTCTTGCGATAGAACCCAACAACCTGGCGGGCACTCGTGCCTGACGGCGCGGGGTCGGAAGCGGAGGTATTTGCAGCACTTCGACGACTAGCGATCGAGGACATCGCTAGCATGGAGATTCTACTCTTGGACGGGCTGGCGGCCTGGATCTTCTCCTCCGACAATCCAAACGCAGCCTACAGCGAACACCACGGCGGCATCGTTATCTCCGTGGCCTTCAACGCTATTCTAAACGCGCCGTCTTGGCGACCTCAACGTGAGCCATTGCAGAGTCAGGAAATCTCCCTCACGCGAGGGCAAGTACTGTCTGGATCCCTGGTCGGTGCTGGGCGCTAGTTGCGGTGAGCTGCCCGAGGGCGTCGTGCCACCGGTCCCCGAAGACAGCCCACTGATGGCGGTCCACCCTCCCGCCGGGCCGGCGGCAACGTGGGCGGTTGCTGGGGTTGCTGATCCGGTTGCCGCGCTTGTATTGGAACGCGCCGACGTCACACCCGAAGATGTGACCGGTAAAGACTCCATGGAAATTCTCGAGTGTGTGAAGGAGGGTCTTCGCGGAGCTGATCTCCGCCAGTTCTTCAAGCGGGAGTCGGGCTAGCCGGGACGTCACCCCCTCGCCGGCCGCAACCAGGCAGGGCGACCGTACCGGCTGGCTACCGACCTCGGGTAGAGCAGCGACGGTGCTCCACCGGCTCCATCGGGTGGCCCGTCATTGCAGACGGTGCAGGCGAGCACGTGCTGCAGCGTGGCCCGGTCTGATCGCCAGTTCGCACTGGCGGTGATCGACGCCGAGATCCATGGTCCACCGGGGTCCCGGCAGATCTCCCGGGGTGCCTTCGCGTCGTTCCAAGGCTTCTCGCGCCGAAGTGTGGCATCACGGCCTGCCGTTGCCCAGAGCGCCGCGTCTCGCGCCGGTAACGAATGTCAGGACCCGGGCCTATAAGCTCGCGAACCCAACCCGTGGCAGGCACCGTCGGCACGTCAGACACGTTCGACACGGTCGACAAGGACGACGAGAGCAAGCCGCTGCAGGGCTGGCGTCAGCCCCGGTGGCTGCCTTCAGGCGTCGGCGACGCCGAGCACCGGGAGGCAGCCTTTGGCATCAGGACGGGCAAGGATGGACTTGGGCGCAACAGGTTCTTCTAGGGCCCAGGCAGTGGCAAGCTCGCTAGAGACCGCACGAGCCGCGGCGTGGACACCGACGCTGATGCCGCTGCTCATACGTGCCCTAGCCCGGTGCGGCGTCCAGCAGACCAGCTATCCAGCGCCGGTCGACCTGCTGCCAGTCCCTGACTGAGGCATCCGGCGCGGGGTCGGCGGCGATCCGGACACGCTGAGCCCGGCGACCAGAACAGCTTCCCCGGACCAGCTGTGAGCGGGTTGCTGGCCGATGGTCCAGCAGCCGGCGGGCCCCTTAAAGCGAACAGCAGTCCACTGATCAGCAGCGGTTGCACCAGGGCCAGGCTGCCCTGGCTCAGTGCCAGTACATGGTAGGTGAGTCCGATCAGGTCGGCACAGACGCCCAGGAGCCATAGCGGCTAGCGCAGCGTGGCGCCCGCGAACACGACTACCGCCCGCCTGTGTTGCCGTCGCTGGCACGCCAGGACCGGTAGGTGCACGACTGGCAAGACACGACGTTGACGGGGGGCGTCGGTCAGCGTCAGCAGACGGCGGCTCATCCGCTCGCCGCTGCAGCCGGGACACGACAAACCCATCGCGAACGATGGGTGCATTCTCAGACTGGCCCTGTCAGTCTGATCTGGCCCCACCGCCCGGGTCACCCTGGGGCCAAGTCAGGTTGACACAACCATCAGACTGCCTGCTGCGAAAGCGATCCCACCAGAGGGCCACTGCAGGTACGGGTGGGCAACTGCCGGCACCGTCAGCCACTGGGGCGGCCACCGCTTGGACCGTGGCTTGCACTCGGGCTGTTTCTGCTGTCCGGGATCTGACCGGCTCCGCTGGTTGTGGTGGCGCCAGGACCGCTCCGGGTAGCCGCGCTTGTCGGCTCCCCGGGGCTGGGAGCGGTGCTGGTCGTCCCCGAGGTCGGCGGGCCGGTGCTCGGGTCACCCGGACCAGCCGAAGGCGTGGCGGGACTGGACGCCGCACCAGAAGAGGAGCCGCTGGGCGAGGGGCTGGTGCGCCCCGGGGTGCCGCCGATGCTGGCGGCAGGGCTGGAGCCGGCGCGGGCATTGGGGGAGCCGCCCCCGGCCGGGCTGGGGCCGGTGCTCGTCGAGCTGCCCGCAGCACCGTTCGGGCTCGCACCACCTCTCGCAGTACCGCCGCCCGCAGCACCGGAACTGCCGGCCGGACCGGCTACCGGTGTGCTGGTTGCGCTGGGCGGCGACCCAGCACCGACACCGGCTGCGGGAGCGGCAGCCGTATCGCTCCTGCCACCGGCTGTCAGGGCTGGGGGTTGCGGGGAGCTGTCCCGGCCAGCCTCCGCCGCCTGCAGCCCGCGGCGGGCGGGGTTGGCTGTCTGATTATGAGCCGGCGGGTCGGCCGGGTGGGCGAAGATGCCTGGGACAGGGGTTCGCTGGGTGCTCGGGGTCGACTGCGTCGGCGAGCTACTGGAGCGCAGTGCACGTTCGCCGGCGATGCCGGCCGGAACCAGCACCAGCACCGTCGCGGCTGCCAGCGCGAGCAGGCGCCGTCGGTGCTGCCGTCCCGTGCCGGCAGCGGGCAGCCGCCGCCGGTCGCCGCTGGGGCTGTCGTCACCGGCGACGGGTCGCCCGGGGTCGGCATCTGCTGCTGCTCCTTGTGGTACTACCACCGCTGTCGGTGGTGCCGGGGCTGCCGCTACCGGGGCGGCGAGGGGAGCGCCCATCACGTGCTCGAGTGCGGCGACGCTCGTGTGGGGGTCGGCGGCCAGCTGGTGCAGGGCGCCGGCCGTGCTGCCAGCGGACGGCCGGGCCGCCGGGTCGGTGGCCGTCATGGCCGCCTGCAGCGCGGCCCACCCGGCGGGCAGCTCGGCGGGTAGCTGCGGGCTGCGGTGCAGGCGGGCCATCGCCGACTCGAGGGCTGTGCCGGGATACTCCTGGTGGCCGGTGAGGCATTCGAGCAGGACCAGAGCGAGGGCGTACACGTCGGCCGGCGGCCCTACCTCAGCGCCGGTGACCTGCTCGGGGGCGAGGTAGGCGGCGGTGCCCAGCACCACACCGCTCTGGGTGAGCCTGGTCGCTGAGATCGTCCGGGCGATGCCGAAGTCGGCCAGCCGCACCCGCGGGCCGGGACCGAGCAGCACGTTGTCGGGTTTGACGTCGCGGTGCACGACGTCGCCGGCGTGCACGTAGGCCAAGGCGTCGCCGACCGCGGCTCCGATCTGCGCGGTGCGGGCCAGCTGCAGCCGCTGGCGGCGGCACGCCTGGCCCAGGGTCGGGCCGTCGACCAGGGCCATCACCAGGAACTCACAACCGTGGTCGGTGCCGGCGTCGAGCAACTCAACCAGGTTGGGGTGCCGCAGGCCGGTGAGCGCGCGGACCTCGGCGCTGCGCCGGTCGGCGCCGCCGAGGTCGGTGTCGCGGAACACTTTGACGGCGACCGGGTCGCCGGTGCGGGCCTCGACCGAGGCGTACACCTCCGCCATCCCGCCGCGCCCCAGCAGGCGCCCCAGCGGGTAGGAACCAACGACCAAGCCGGCCGTCTCCTGGTTCAGCGTCGTCATGTCCACCTCACTGTGACCCATCGTCGTTGTCGCCGCCAGCGGGGAAGCCACACGCAGGTAGGCCACCACCGCATGTTCACCCTTCGGCTGCAGGGTGTTGGTGGGCGCACTGCAGGCCCGGCTGTCGGCGCAGAGCAAAGCCCCCCTGGCGCTGCTGATGCTCAGCAGCACCAGGAGACCCTGGGGTGCGCTGTCGAACGGCACAACGATCTCGAACAGTTCAGGTGACGCGCCGACGGGCGGACAAACCGAGGGCGTCAAGTTCAAGTCGGGCGAGGCGGGCGACGACGGTCCGGTCGCCGCCGGCGTAGGCGACCCCCGGCCGGGGGTCGATGCGCTGCAGCTCGCACAGCGGGCGGTTGGCAAGCGCCCGTAGCGCCAGCAGGTCTTCATCCAGCTGGTCCCGGGAGTTGGCAGCGGCGGTTGCGGTGCGCACCCAGCTGACCCGCTGCGGCAGCCAGCGCAGCAGCATGAGCGCGATTGGCAGCACTGCGACGACGAGCCCGAGGACCAGCGCGAGGTGGGCCACCGCCGACTGCTGGGCCGCACCCGCACCGGCGACGTCACCCGCCGCCCGCCCAGCCGCGTCCAGCGGCCCGGCCAGCGAAGAACCGACGATCGGCAGGTCGCGGGCCCGACCGGCAGCGTCCCCGAGTGAGCTGGACAAGCCGCCGCCGGCGCTCTGTAGCGCACGGCCCGGGGCGGCGAGCCGGTCGACAGCGTGAAACACGACTCGGCCCAGCTGGACCCACAACGCCACCCAGAGCACGACAACGCCGTCGGAGAGCAGCTGGCGGCCCCGCCGGACCGGGGCATCAGCATAGAGCTTCATGCCGATCCGCCTACCCGCGGAACCGCGACGTTCCCCTCGCGAACCGGTCCCGGGGGCCCGTTCGGCCCTCGCCGAGGGCAGCACGCGCACACTGGGGCTGCTCTTCGCTGCCGAACGCGAACCGGCCCCAAGAAGGCGGCTTCGAACCAGCAGACCCTCTACCTGCCGACGACTACTGCCTGTCTCGTCATCATCACGACCCGCCCCGCTCCGCACCGCCGCTCGCTGCCCAGGCAAACCAGCCACCCGACAGCACAAGAACCGCCCCGGGGATGCGGAGGCCCGGGGCGGCCCACCTCCCCTTGCACAAGGAGGCACCTATGCCTACCACCGCCTACCACCGCAGCCCTGCAGGTCAGGTCACCCCACTGTCGCACCCCCGGTATCAGGGCCGCCTGCTGTCGTTTGCGGCGTGTCTCCTTTGACAACGCTCGGGACTGTGATGAGAAGGCTGGTCGTCGCACGGTCGCGGCCGTGGGGACAGGTACGGCTCTGCTGACCGCCCCGCTCTCCGGCGTCCGGGACGATCCCCGGCTTGGCCGAGCTGCTCGGCTCTGTCCGCTCCGGGGGCACGGTGGTGGTCGTGTCGCTGGACGGCTCGGCCAAGTGCTGTCCGGTGTCATCCGCACCGTTGAGAAGCTGAGGAGGCCCGGGTGCTGCTGCGCTCTCTTCGGGAGGGGATCGACTACTCCACTGCCAACGGCCGAATGGTTGCCGGCATCTGTGCGGCGCCCGCCGCCTATAAGCGCGAGCTGATGCACGAGCGCGCCTCGGCCGCCCGGGCCGCGGGCCGGGTCCGCGGGCGGTACACCGGCCGGCCCGCGAAGCTCACCGCTGGCCAAGCTCGCCAGGTCCGGACGCTGCGCGCCGAGGGAGAGCTGATCGCCGAGCTCATCCGTAGCTCGGCGGCTCCCGCGCGACTATCTATCGCGCCCTCGGCCAGTCAGACAAGGATGCACCAGTGAGCAGATTGCGCGGCACAGGTGTCATCAAGCAGCTCTGCGGCCCTAACTGACGCCCTACTGGTTAGGTCCCTGACGTCAGCCTGGGGTACTCCCAAGCCCACACCCGGCTCGACCCCCCGTCGCTCGACGTGGCCGGCCGGTCGACCGCTTGGGAGGTCATGTCCGTCATTCGCGCCCCGACGGTGACCACGCCCCGTCGATGTCCCGGCGGAAGGCGATTCAAGACGCAGCCCGTTGTACGCCGGCAGCGTTTTCAGCGCGTTGGAGCGAGGGGAGTGCGCATCGCCAACCTCGATCAGGTGCACCAGCTCCTCGGCGCTGAGGCCGACTGTTGATCAGTCACCCGAGACCTTGGGATCCCCGTCTGGGCGTCGATGAGCGGGCGTTCGCCGCGGTCTGGGTCTCGGTGCGTAGGAGCGCAGGCGCCCCGGAAGCCGCGCGCCCGGGGGGCTCAGGTGACGAAGCCGCGGCGAAAGCCCAGGGCGACGGCCTGGGCGCGGTCGTTCACCCCGAGTTTGCGGAACAGCCGAGCGGCATGGGTCTTGATGGTGTCCTCCGACAGATAGAGCGACCGGCCGATTTGGGCGTTGGACCGCCCGGCGGCCATGCCGCGCAGGACCTGCAGCTCACGCTCGGTCAGGGCCGTCGCTGCATCACCGGTACGTGCGGTGCTGGCCCGCTCGGCCATCGCCCGGCGCATCGAGGGCGTGACGAGGTCCTGCCCGGCGAGTGCATTGGCGACGGCGGCGCACAGCTGTTCCCGCGAGACGTCCTTGAGCAGGTAGTAGCCCGTCGCACCGTTGGCTACTGCGGTGGCGACGTGCTCGCGGTCGTCTGCCGCGGTCAGCATGATGACGCGGGCCTCGGGATGCGCCTTGACCAGACGGCGCGTGGTCTCCAGGCCGCCAAGCCCGGGCATCTGCACGTCCATCAGCACCAGGTCGGGCCGCTCCAGGTCATACCGGGCGAGCACCTCCTCGCCCGTCGCTGCCATCGCCACCCGCTCGACGCCGGGAACGGTCTCCACGAAGTACCTAAGCCCCTCCCGCACAATGCGGTGGTCGTCGCAGATCAGGACGGTGCTCACGACTCTCCTTCGCGACGGTCGGGGGGTTGAGACGGTGACCGGCCGGCACTAAGCCCAGGCCGGCACTGACGCGCCGGCTGGCACTGACCCATCGGACGACGGCAGCCACGCCTGAACGCCGAAACTCGTCGGTGCGACGTGGCCCCGACCAGCAAGACGCCGCCGGTCGCTCCAGTGGATGGCGCCGGCGCAGGACAGCTCACCCCGCTGTCACCTGCGGACTCCGTAGCGCGCAGACGGCATAGGCGCTCCTGCGCCGGGGACCACCGGCTGACAGACGCTGCGATCGCAGTGACGAGGAAGGGGCAGGGTCGCCCCTGCGGACGGCTAATGCAGGTTGCCGGCGGGGATGTTCCAGACAACGGCCTACCGCGCCCAGAACATCCAGCTGCGGCCCGCGGACCGGCTGGTGCTGGTCACCGACGGGGTGCTGGAAGCCGGCGCCCCCGGCCCCGAGTTCGACGTGCAGCGACTCGCCGGGTTGCTGCTGGCCACCGCCGGCCTGACCCCGCACCAGTGTGTGGCCGAGATGCTGCGGACGTTGCGGTCATACGCCCCGCGGATGCACGACGACGCGACGGTCATCTGCCTGGACTGGAACGGACCCACCACCACCGTCCCGGCGTGACGCGAGAACCCAGACAGTGACGCAGTGACATGACTGTCGGGTGCCGCTGACGGATACGCCCGGTTCTGACCCGCGACCGCCAGTACCCGGGGGTCCGCAGCGGAGGGGATGCCGCGGCGGTCCCGCTCCACCCCGTCACGGTGGGGCAGATCAACCTGACCCGGCCATCATCCCGCTCGTGCAGCGCAAATGTCGTGCGTGGCTAGGCCGCCGCGCGGCAGGGCGGGTCGGCTCTTGCCCAGTTCCTGCTCACCGACCCAGATCCGCGCTCTCGCCCGCGGGGTGGGGCTCGACCCGGCCGATCAGGCCATTTCAGCCTGGGAACAGTGCCTGCTGACCAGCGAAGCCGGTAAGAACACCGTCGAGTTCGAGCGTGCCGTCGGTGAAGCGCCAAGCACGATAGTCACACGACTGACAGCAGACGATGTCCACGGGTGCGCCGTCGGTCAGCGTCAGCAGGATGCGGGTCATCCGGTCGCTGCTGCAGTCGGGGCACGACAGGCCCCTGGCTAACGCTGGGTCGACCCTTACGCTGCCCGCCGCGATACCCCGGGGGAGTGCCGTGCGGGGGCTGGGGATGGCAGCACCCGATGCACCTGCGCCTGCGCTTTTCGTCAAGACCACAGCGGTACCTCCAGGTGAACCGGCCCTTGCCGGCGGCGACTGACGGCGACCATCAGATCCATCGGCGGACACCAAGAGGGGAAGGACCACCATATTGGGTGAACCCGTTGCCTCGGCGGCGCTGGCTGCACGGCGGCCAGTTACAGGGCTCTAGCACGCTCATGCGGTGAAGGAGGGTCGGGAAGTTGCCGGCCAGCCGCGGCACCGACAGCCGTCGGAGACGGGCATCCGGTGGGCGAACCGTGGGCGGCCGTGGGGTGTGGTCTAGGTGTCGTCGGGTCGGTGATGACCGGCTGGCGCTGGACGCTGGTGCGCCAGCGCGGCCAGGCAGGAGTTCGGCTCGTCGCGGTAGCGGGCGATCAGCTCGGTGGTGGTGGTCTGCAGCTGGCGGTGCAGGGCTGTGCGGTACTGCGACAGGGTCGCTTCTGCCCGTGCCAGGTCGGCGTGGTGTGCCGCTCGGGCGGCCTCGTCAGCTGGCGCCGGTGAACGTTCCCATAGCTCTGCCAGTTCCGGCAGTGCTGGCATGTCACCGTGCGGCACGACCGGGACCAGAGCGGTGCGGCCGGGTTGCACCCGGTCGGTGGTCAGCGCTGCTTGCAGGGCGAGCCGGCCGGCCGGCTCGCCGCCGGGGGTGTGCAGCAGGTCAAGGCGGGCTTGCACGAGACTGCGCCAGTAGGAGACGCATTCTTCTTCGGCGCTGAGCTCCGCCCGGTAGGTCCGTAGTTCTTGCAGGCTCAGATGGTCAAGCTCGGCGGCGTGCTGGGGTGGTTGTACCCGGGCTGCGGCGGGTGGGATGCGGGCGGCACGAGTCTGGGCTGCGCCTCGGCGCTTGTTCGCGGGGGCCGCGGCGTTGGTCGTGTCGAGTTCGGTCACGGTTACCTCTCTGGACCTTGTGGGCCGCGGTCCTGCTCGCCTTCCTTTCAATAAGGTCGGCGTCGGCCTTCGCTGTCTTAAGACCTTCGCCAGCGAGCATCCCGCAGCCCGTGAGCTCTCGCGGCCGCACTGCCGTCCAGCTGGCAGCACGAGCCGCCCCCGTGTGTGGGCTATCCACCCCCGGCCGGGGCCGCTGGCCGGCTGGCAGCAGCCGGCACCGACGACAGACGGGCGCCCATGGGCTCACCTGTCCTACGGTGACCGGGGAGGGGAGCGCAGATGAGCTCATTCGATCCCGGTGCCCGGCTGCTGCTACTGGCTCGGGTCGGCTCCGGAGAGGTGATCACCCAGCATGGCGGCGGCTATATCCCGACGATCCTGATCGACCTGCTGACCAGCAGCGTCCAGGGCAACGGGGACCGGCGTGAGGAGTCGGTCGTCCTGGGCACCGCACAAGCCGCCGCGCTGCACCACGACCGGGGCAAGGCGCTGCACGACAAAGGTCTGCTCTAAAACAACCACCGCCCAGCGACCCTTATTGCTTGAAGCTCTGGTGCTGCCTGCTCCCCGGGGGGGCGGGCTTGGCCCGCCGGGTCGCCGCTCAGCCGACGAGGAACGTGCCGCGGCTCAGCAGCAGGCCCGGCAAGCCGATTCATCGAAGATGAGGCCTTCCAAGTACGTGCCTGACGCCCGGCGCCTGCGTTTCGTTGCCGCCCCCGCTGCGCTGGTCAGCGTGTCATCGGTGGGGCTGCTCGCGGCGGTAGCAGGCAGCGCCCAGGCATCGACAGCAGCACCGCCGGCGGCCATGGCCCAGCTGCCGGTTCCGGTGGTGCCCCTCGCAGGCAAAGCCACCGCACCGGCGGCGAAGTCGGTGCAGGTCGCGCCGGCGGCGGGCCGGGCGCCAGTGTCCGTTTCAGCGGTGCCGGCCGCCGGCAAGGCTGCGGTGCCCGTTCCGGCCGCGCCGTCGGTGAGCCGAGCCCTGGCGCCCCTTCTGGGGTCACCGGCCGTCGGCAAGGCTCGGGTGCCCGATCCGGTGGTGCCGGTCGCGCGTACTGCCGCGGCGGTGACCCCGCCGCGGGTGGTGGTGCCGGCTGCGGCTAAGGCTGCGGTGCCAGTTCCGGTGGTGCCGGTCGCGCGCAGGTTGCAGGCGCCGGCGACGTCGGTGCCGCTGGGAACGGCCGGCAGCTTCGCGGTGCTCGCCGGCTCGGGGATCACCAACACCGGTGCGACCACGATCAAAGGTGACGTCGGGTCCTCGCCGACTCCTGCAGAGACCGGGTTCGCGGCCTGCCCAGCCGCGGACTGCGTCACGCTGACCGGGGCGAACCACACCAGTCCCACCCCGAATGATCCGGTCACGGTGAAGGCGAAGATTGACCTGACCACGGCGTACAACTACGCCGCCGCGCAGGTCTCCACCAAGGTGGCGACCGAGCTTGCCAACCAACGGCTGGTCGCCGGGGTCTACAGCTCGGCGTCGGGGACCTTCCAGATGACCGGGACGCTGGTGCTCGACGGGCAGAACAAGACCAACGGGGTCTGGATCTTCCAAACGGCGAGCACCCTGGTCACCGGCGGCACCGGGAACGTCAGCCTGATCCGCGGCGCCCAGGCGTGCGACGTGTTCTACCAGGTCGGCAGCGCCGCCACCCTAGGAGCCGGTTCCACCCTCAAAGGCACCATCCTGGCGCACGACACCATCTCACTGGGCAACGGGGTGACCGTGCAGGGCCGGCTGCTGGCAGGCGAGCAAGCATCCGGTGCCGGTGCGGTGACACTGATTCACGACACCATCGTCAGCCCGCTGTGCGTGACCACGACACCGCCGAGCTCGCCGCCGACTGGCACGACTCCGCCCGGTACTACTCCGCCCGGTACGACTCCGACCGGCACGACTCCGCCCGGTACGACTCCGCCCGGTACGACCCCGACTGGCACGACTCCGACCGGTACGACTCCGACCGGCACCACCCCGACCGGCACCACCCCGACCGGTACGACCCCGACTGGTACTACTGCGACTGGTACTACTCCGACTGGCGTGACTGGCACCACCCCAAACGGAACGACCGGCACCACCACAACGACGGGTACTAGCAAGCCGCCGAGTGCTACGGGGCTCACCCCGACAGCCGGCACACCGGTGGGCTTCTCGACAAGGACGCCCACGACCGCGCTCGCCAGCACCGGCACGCCCACCGGCCCGGCGCCGGCTGGCACGTCCGCCGGTTCGGGTCCCCAGGTCGGGCAGGTTCCGGTCGGGGGGGTCCACGCCGGTGACGGCAGCATGTTCATCCGGGCAGGTGCAGGTGCAGGTGCCGGGACTGGGAACGGGGGTGGGCTGCTGGTCGACGTGCTGGCGGTTGCTATGGCCGGTGGCGCTGTCACTGTGGCTGTCCGGCTGCGCCGCCGGGACAGTTAGGCCGGCAACCCGCATGCGGCACCAGGCCGGGCGGCCTCCCCGCCTGGCCCGCGCCAAGACGATGGCGGGAACCGGGGCGGCGGCCCTGCTCACCGCGGTCGTCGCTGTTGCCGTCACCGGTTGCGCCAGCGAGTCCCATGCTGTCCGGCCACCGCCGGTCTTAGCCTCCGGCCGCGGCGGAGGACCGGCCGGTCAGCCGGCCGGCGTCGCACCAGCCGGCACAGCCCCGCCGCTGCGAAGCTCCGTCCCGGTCCGGGTGCAGATCCCGGCGATTGCGGTGGACTCCCCACTGGCGGGGTTGGGGCTGCAGCACGACGGGACCATGCGGCCGCCGCCGGCTGGATTTCCCGCCGGCTGGTACACCGGTGCGCCGACCCCGGGCCAGCTCGGGCCGGCGATCATCGCCGGCCACGTCGACTGGGCCGGCTACCCGGGGGTGTTCTACAACCTGCGGGACCTCAAGCCCGGCGACCGGGTAATCGTCGCCCGCACCGACGGCCGGGTGGCGGTGTTCCGGGTGAGCCGGGTCGAGGAGTTCGTCAAGGATGCGTTTCCCACCGGTGCGGTGTACGGCAACATCGACCACGCCGCCCTGCGGCTGATCACCTGCGGTGGGTCGTTCGACCAGCAGGCCGCCAGCTACCGGGACAACATCGTCGCCTTCGCCGACTTGGTCTCAACCCGAAACGCATAACCCCAGATCACCCTCGGCGCCGACGTAAGCGTGAACGCGAGCAGCGGACCGGCGAGCAGCTGCCAGGCACCACCCGGCAGGCTGACTGGGTGCAGGCCCGCGGACTTCGCCGGCTGATCCCGCCAGCTTCGAACCGACGCGCAGGCTGGTCAGTGGCGACTACTTGGCGGAGCACACGACGGGCAGTGCGCCGTTGCCCCTGCTGGCTCCGGCCGGGTCGGCGAGCTGGCGTATGCCTGCGCCGGGTCGCGGGGGGCAGGCACAGGCCGGGTCGGCTGCAGCCCGCCGCGCGTGAGGGCGACGGTGTTGCCGGCCAGGTCGGTGGCGGGGCCGGGTCGGCCGTAGTGCCAGCCTTGGCCGTAGTCGACTCCGAGCCCGGTCAACGCGGCGGCGTCGGCGGCGGTTTCGATTCCTTCGGCGACGACCTGGGCGCCGCAGCCGTGGCCGAACTCGGTCAGCGAGCGCACCAGGGTGCTCAGCACCGGGTCGGTGCTGACCGTGTCGACGATGCTGCGGTCAAGCTTGATCACGTCGGGGGAGGTCAGCACGATGTGCCGAAGGGAGGAGAACCCGGCGCCGACGTCGTCGATCGCAAGGCGCATCCCAGCGGCGCGCAGCGGGGCCAGCACCGCTTTGAGCGCGTCGTAGTCGGCGACCGGGTCGTGTTCGGATAGTTCCAGCAGGATGCGCGGCAGCGGCAGGCCGGCCAGCAGCCGGGTGCAGTTGGCGGTGAGCAGCGTTGCGGGGGAGACGTTCATGGCCACGTAGCCCGACACACGGTCGAGGTGGGCGGCAGCCCCGGCTAGGGCTAGCAGTTCGAGGCTGTCACCGAGGCCGACGCTGTGCGCCTCGGCGAAACACACGTCCGGCGCTTTGTTCCACTGCGGGGGGAAGCGGCTCAGTGCCTCGGCTTCGACCCGGCTGCCGGTTGCCAGCTCCACCACGGGTTGCAGCACGACCAGCGGTCCGCCCGCGTCGATGACCGGACCCAGCCGACCGGTGATCTCACCCCGGCGGGTCTGCTCGAGCAGACCGGGTTCGATGACGACCGACGCGGCGTGGGCCAGCACGTCCATCAGCGCCTTGTCCCGGGTGGTCAGCGCCTTGTCGGCGGTGAAACCAGCGGCGCAGAACGTGCCGTACAAGGTGCCGTCGCTGAGGGTGACCGGCACGGAGACGAAGCTGCGGATTCGCGGCATCCGGGCGGCGGGCAGCTTCATCGCCGCCGGGAAGTCACGGACGTCGGGCATCACCGCCGGCAGCGTGCCGTCGCGGACCGCCTGGCAGAAGGTGGTCTGCTGCGGTCGGGTGCTGCCGTCTTTGAACAGCAACGGCAGCGCCGATTCCACTACCTGCAGGTGCTGGGTGGTGCCGTCCATCCGGGTCAGGAAAGCCAGGCTGAGGCCCAGCGCGCTCCTGGCGGTGCGCAGCAGGTCGGCGACCTGCCGCTCGGCGTCCGAACGCTGCCCTGCCATTGCGCTCTCCTCCCAGGTGCCGCCTTTCACACGTGTGCTCAATTCAGACGTCGGCACGCCGCACAGCCGGCTTCAGTTTCGGGCCAGCTTGCGGTCTCGGTACCGGGTTGACGTCGTCCCAGTTCAGGGATCTCACGGCGAGGGTGAGGCGTGCGGCCAGTCGTAGTCCGCAACTCAAGGTCCGCGCACGACGTGCCGGTGGCGCTGTGCGGGGCGCGTGGGTCGCTGGGCCCGTGCTACAGCTGGTGCACGGTGGTCGTGCCGGTGATGGCGTTCCAGGTGATGGAGCCGTGCTGGAAGGTGTTCTGCCGTCCGCCGGTTGCCGGCTGTTCGTCGCTGGTGGGCAGGGCGAGCGGGGAGCCGGGACCGCCGTAGGACAGGTAGGCCGAGCCGATGGCGCCGTGCACTTCGTGGGCGCCGGTAGCGGCCGACCAGTAGATGGCGGCGCCGGTGAAGGTGCTGGCCCGGCCGCCGGCCACAGCGGTCTCGTCGCTGGTGGGGAAGCCGGCGAACGAGCTCGGTCCGCCCAGGGCTTGGTAGCGGGCCAGGATCAGGCCGTGTACGGCGTGGGCGCCGGTGGCGGGCGAGAAGTAGATGGTGCCGCCGTGGAAGGTTTGCATCCGGCCGCCGGCGACGGCGGTCTCGGGGGCGGTGGGGGTGCCGAGGTAGGAGCCGGGGCCGCCGAGGTCGTGGTAGTGCTGCCCGATCGGGTCGGCGCTGGCGAGGCCGGCAGCGGCCAGTTTGGTCCAGGCGGGTGAGCCCAGCCCGGTTACCTGGTCGTAGCCGGGTGCGGCGGGGTAGGTGCCGTTGGCGCCGGTGGTGACGTCCCGGAAGGCGCCGGGGTGGGTGTAGAGGGCGGGGTGGATGTCTCCGATGCCGGTGGTGCGGGCGTAGCCGGACAGCATCGAGACCAGCAGCCCGGTCTGGGCGGGGGCGGCGGCGCTGGTGCCGCCGCCTGCATACCAGCCGGCGGGTTGGCCGGGGGTGCAGGTGCAGTAGATGGCGATGCCGTGCGCCGGGTCGGCGGCGGAGGCGATGTCGGGGACCAGCCGGCCGGTGCCGGGCAGGGCGCTCTGGTAGGCCGGGCGGGCTGAACGCGTCGACGTTCCGCCGCCGCCGCCCCGCGCCGGTGGCAGGGTGCCCGCTGCCGGTCCCCAGGCGGTTTCCTGCCAGGCGCCGGGGCTGCCGGTCAGGCTTGTTCCGCCGACCGCCAGCACCGAGGGTGAGGAGGCGGGGAAGTCCACCGCGGGGGCGCCGGCGACGGCCGGGTTGGGGTCGCTACGTGCGCAGTCGTAGGCGCCGTCGTCACCGGAGGCTGCCAGCATCGTGGTGCCGGCGGCCAGCAGCCGGGTGATGCTCTGCTCGACCGAGGCGGCGACGTTGGGGTCGGTGTCGGGTTCGCAGCCTCCCCAGGAGGTGCTGGCGGCGGTGAGCAGCCCGGCTTGGGCGTCGCTGGCCATCGCCGCGTACACCCCGCTGGCTCCGGCGCTGGTGTTGGCGGCGACGTAGACCCGCTGGCGGGCGGCGGGGGCGGTTGCCAGGACCGTTTCGGTGTCCAGGGCGGCTTCGGCGTCGCCGCCGGCGCCGTCGGGGGTGGCGGCCTGGGCGGCGGACAGCCCCACCGGGACGGTCTGGATCTGCCCGGCGGCCAGCGGGATGTTCTCGGCTTGGGCGTAGCTGGCTGCCTCACCCGGGGTCCAGCCGGAGAACTGGACGGTCCCCACGGTGGTGCCGGCGCCGCGGCCGGTAGTAGCGGAGTAGGCGCTGGCCAGGTCAGCGGGACCGTACCCGGCGCCGGTGGCGGCGTGCCGGTGGAACACCGGGCGGGTGTCCAGTCCGGTCACCGCCACCACATCGCCGCGCAGTCCGGCGGGTAGCACCGCGGGGGTGGCAGCGACCCGGCCGCCGGCCAGCCGGGTCAGCCGGGTGCCGAAGACCTGCTCGGCGGCGGTGTCCGGGCCGGTAGCGGTCACCGTCCACGCATCGGTGCCAGCGACGGTGAAGCCGTGGGCGTGCAGATAGCCGGCGACCCGGGCCCGGGCCGCCGGCGTCGGTGCCAATGCTCGCAGCCGGGCCGCCCGGCCGGCGACGTCCAACGACGCCGGAAGGTGGGCGGCGCGGACCAACCCGGCCGGATCGGCCGCGGCCAGGCTCACCATCACCCGCACCACCCCGGCCGGCACCGGCACCGTCGTCATCTGCTGCCCGGTGGTTGGCTGCTGCCCGGCGCTGCTCGCCGCGGGTGCCGACGGGGCGGGTGCCGACGGGGCGGGCGCCGGGGCTGCCAGGGCAGCCGGTGCCGCAGCGGCGAGCGCACCCAACGCCAGGGCCGGAGTGATCAGCACGCCGGCGGCTCGGGCTGCGGATCGAGGTAGATACACGCGCATGGTGCTCCGTAGCAGCGAAGTGACGGTAGACGTGGGATACAGGCGCCGCAGCTGACGTCAGCTCAGGCGCCGCGGAACGCCGAGATCCCGGTCAGGGTGGGGACCAGCACGCTGTCGGTGAACAGCGTCGGGCTGGCGAACCGGCTGGTCCGGCTCACCGGGAGCTGCGCCTTGACCGCTCCGGTGGCCGGGTCGAGCCCATAGAGGGTGCCAGCGGGGTTGAGCGACCACACCAGGTCGCCGCCGACAACCGGCGAACCGGTGACCGCGGTGTTCGCGTGCCACAGCACGTGCGGCGCACCGGCGCTATCCACGCTGACCGCCCGCAGGCCGTCGGTGCACGGCACGAAGACCGTGTTGCCAGCGACCGCCGTCCCGCCGTACGCGGCGCACAGCTGCGAGCTGGTGACCTGGCCGCCGATCCCGCCCAGGTGGTCGGCGCGCAGCGTGTAGGCGGTGGAGGACTTGCCGACCGCCAGCAGGTAGCCGTTGGCGGTCAAGCTGGGAGCGGTGGAACCAAGGTCGGCGTCGACGGCGTTGTCCCGTGCCCAGCTGGCGGGGGCGAACGAGTCCAGCAACCGCAGGTCGGGCGAAAGCTTGAGCACCGAGTCCCCGCCGTCCCAGGACCCGGACGTGGCGGCGCTGTTGCCGACCTGAACCAGCAGGTTGCCCGAGCGGTCGACCACCGGTCCGGGCGGGGTCCAGATGCCGCCCTCCCGGGCGGTTGGCACGGTGTAGGAGATCAGCGGGCCAGTGCCGGTGGTGTTGGCGGCGACGACGGTCCCGCGGTAGGCGCCGCAGTCCCCGGCGAGGCCGCCGTAGGGCACGTACACCCGGCCGGCGCTCACCGTCAGCGCACCGCGCTGCTGACTGACCGTCGGGTCGCTGGCCGTCGGGTCGATCGGGCGCAGCACCCGCTGCCGGCCGCTGACGGGGTCGACACCGGCCAGCAGGTGCGTCACCTTGCCGGCGATCTGGGTCTCGGCCACCGCGAACACCAGCTTGGATGCCGGGTCGTAGGCCGGGGTGCCGGTGATGCCCAACGGGTCGATGTTGCCGCACGGCAGCACCGAACGGGAGACCGGGCTGGCGACATGGGTCCGCCAGCGCACCGCGCCGGTGCCCGGGTCCAGCCCGTACAGGCTGTCGTTCTCGGTCGCGGCGACCAGCGTGCCGCCCACCACCAGTGGCTGGGCGTAGACTGCGCCGTCGAGGTTGGTGGTCCACGCCGCGCTGACCCGGCCGGCAGCCGCCAGGTCGGCGTTGACACCGCTGCGGGCCGGGTCGCGGTGGTAGGTCCACCAGCCGTTGTCACAACCGGCGGTCGTCGCAACGGCAAGAGCGGACAGGGCAACAGCGGGAACAGCCCGGCGCCAAGAGGTCACCCGCCCGTCATCGGGACCGTCGAGGTCTGGCTGAAGACCCGCCGGGCTGGCAACCGGGTGAAAGGCCGCCCGTTGGTGGGGCCTTCCCGGCGGCACCGGCACGCGTCACGGCAGGTCACCCGCGGTGCAGTCGACGGCTGCAGCTGCAGTCCGTTCTTCGCGGCCGGGTAGGGACTCGCCGGGCTTTGCCCCGCCCGCCCCGCACCGATAAGGGGTTCGTGCCCGCAGGCGCACTCATACCGGTGCTTTGGTGTTCGACGTGGTCACTGACAGGGGTACGTGCGGCGCCCATGTCAGGTATCGGGAAGTGAAGCACGCCATGGGGTTGGTGGGGACGGCGGTCGCCGCGGTTGTGCTCTACGGGCTGCTGGTGGTGCTGCTCGTGCTGCTGGCCTGGTGGGCGACGGTGGCGCTGGTGTGCCGCATCGGCCGGCAGCTGTTCCCGGTCTGGCGGTCCCCCGGCAGCGGGCAGCCCGTTGCCGGCGCGAGTGTGCTGGACGCCTGGGAAGCGGATCGGGCTGGTGCGTCAGCCACGAGCCGGCATGGCCGCTTTGACTGAACCGGCCCATTGGTGCCAGTCGTTTGCTGCCGGTCGGAAGAGAAAAGTCCGGGTCAGGCGCGCGGCGTACGTGCCACGATCTGCAGGACGGACGGCGAGGCCCACCTGGGCGATCAAGCGCGACCAGTCACCGAGCGGCGGACGAGGCTGGACAGCAGGGGGGCGCTGCTGGCGCCAGCGGGGCCCGGCGGGCAGGCTGTCGGGTGGCGAGTTTCTGGGGTGAGCAGATGTCGGTGACCGAGCGGCTGGACGGTGCGCAGCGGCGGCATCCTGTTTTGGGGTTCCCGCTGGCGGTGGTCTACAAGTTCGTCGACGACCAGGGCGGCTATCTGGCCGCGCTGATCACCTACTACGGCTTCCTGTCGCTGTTTCCGTTGTTGCTGCTGTTGACCAGCGTGCTCGGGTTCGTCCTCGGCGGTGATGCGTATCTGCAGCAGCGGGTGCTGAACTCGACGCTGAGCCAGTTCCCGGTCATCGGCAGCCAGCTTGGTGACCCGAAAGGGCTGCGGGGCAGCGGCGCCGGGCTGGTAATCGGCCTGCTCGGCGCCGTGTACGGCGGGCTGGGTGTGGCCCAGGCCGGGCAGAACGCGATGAATACCGCCTGGCACGTGCCGCGCAACAACCGTCCTGGCAGGTGCCGGGGCGACGCGAGTGGCGGAGGGGCTCGCCGGCGGCCGGGCTGGCGGCGATGACCGTGCTGCCAGCGGGTGTGGCGGTGGCGGTGATGCGCCGCCGGGCCCGGCGCCGCGACGGGTTGCTGGCGTGGCGTTACCGCCCACGGCGGGGTTGCCGCGGACAGCCAGCGCGAGCACGACCGGTCCTGGGCAGAGCTGCCGGCGGCGGAGCACCACCGAGCACATCAGCAGCCGCACCGCCCGCTGTGAGCGGGCGGCATCGTCGGCTTGCCGCTCGGGTTCGGGTGGGCACACTGCCGGCCCGGCAGGCGGTGACGCGAGGTCGGCGGGGAACGGGCAGGTGAAGGCCAACGACGTCCGGCTGCTGGTCGCCGGCTCACTTTGCAGGGCAGGTGCTGTGCCGGTAGAGCGGCGACAAGTCCTCGATGAGCAGCGGACGGCGGTGTCCGAGCTGGGCCCGGACGCGGCGAGCGAGCTGACTGCGCTGAACAGCGCTGCCTATCCGCTGACCGCCGCAGGCGCCGGCGACCCCACCGGTGCGCAGGTCGCCGCCGAGCTGGCTGACCCGGATGTCATCACGCTGGGTGTCCGTGAACCGGCACCGGGGCGTCAGCTGGTCGCCGCGGCGTCGGTGCGGGTGGACCCGAATCACCCTGGGGTTGCCGACGTCGCCCGGCTGGTCGTCGAACCCGGCCGCGGGCCCCGGGGGCTGGGTACTCTGCTGCTGCGCGCCGCGGAGCACCGGCTACCGCCCCAGGTTGGTGAACTGTGGCTGCAGGTCCGTCCCACCGATGAGAACAGCTTGCGGTTCTACGCCCGGCACGGCTACCGGAAGGCCCACCACGACCACCATCCCAGCGGCACCACAGTGCATCTGCTGAAGACCCGCGGCCGGCGAGGGCGCCAAGGCCTGCACCTCAGCGGGTGAGCGGCGTACGGGTCGCTGTCGGACACGGCGGGTCACAGGGCAGGGCCGCCCAGCGATGGAAGGTTGGGCCATGGTGTCGAGCGCGGACGTGACCGAGCGGCTGATGGCCCGCTTCGAAGGGCAGATACCGCTGCCCATGGTGGGTGAGGTGGTACGCCGCGCGGCTCGCAGCCGGGCAGGGGACCGGGCCGATGCCCTGAGGTGAGGGTGTAGCGGGCGGCGCCCGCTGACCGGCCTGGTCCATTGGGCCGGGCCGGCTACCGCGGCGAACCTGCGAGGGTGGCCAGCCGACCTTCAAGCATCCGCAGCTGCTGGTCAAGGTCAACCGACGGCCCGGGGTCGTCGCCGGTCAGGCTGGTAGCTGGGTCGCCGGCGACGTCGGCGCGGTCGGCTAGGTGGGCTAGGCCTTCGACGATTCCTGCCGCGAGCTCGGATGCCTCACCGGGTAGCAGGCGCACTGTGCCGACACACCCGTCGGCCTTCCACGTGCTGACGATCAGGAAGCCGGCCTCGGCGTGAGCCGAGACCCGGACCGCGCGGCCTTCGCCGCGTAGGTCTCGGGCCCAACGCGAGTGTGGGGACATCGGCGCCAGGCTCATGTTGGAAACCTGCGGCGGCGCGCAGGTCATGTCAACGCGACCCGCGGTGTACCAGCACAGGTCACTTCGGGATCGTCAACAAGGACGAGGTCCGGGGCGGGCGACTTGGCCTTCTGCGGCTCTACCTGGCTCGGCGCAGCCGCTCAGCGAAGCGTTGTTCGGCCCATTCGAGCAGGCTGCGACGCCGGTTGGGCACAGTCTTGCTGCGCGCCGACGTGCGCCGGCTGTTGCCATCGTCCAGCCGGGCGAGGGCGTCGTCCTGGCGCAGTTCGGCTGCGATCTGATCGAAGCGGCGCCGCTCGCTTTCTGAGAGCACGCCTTGAGCCTCCCGCGTGCGGGTGGGTCTGGCAAGAGGGCGGTCACCTGCCCACTGGGCGTTGCCCTGTCTTGGCTGGCATTCGGCGCCGTACGGCCGCAACGTCGGCTACCCTGCCCGAACTGCTCATCTTGACGAGGGCTGCGCCCGGACGGCGGTTACTGCACCCGTGGTGCCGGTGGCTGATCGTCGTCGTCGTCGGGCAGGTGGATGTCGTCGACGGCGATGTTGACCGCGACGACCTGCAGTGCGGTCATCCGCTCGATCATGGAGATCACGTTGCGGCGGATGGCGACGGCCAGGGCGTCGACCGGCACCCCGTACTCGGGAACAACGTCAAGATCGACGGTGGCCTGGGTTCGTCCGACGTCCACCGACACGCCCTGGGAGATGTTGGGACCACCGGTGCCGGGGATCAGTTCGCGCACCGCGCCGAAGGTCCGCACCCGGCCGGTTCCCATGTTGTGAATCCCCGAGATTTCCCGGGTGGCGATACCAGCGATCTTCTGCACCACGCCGTCGGCGATCGAGGTCGTGCCCCGCTCGGTAAGCAGCTGGCTGTCCGTCGTCGCCAGCTCTTTCGGGCCGGTGCCGGGCGCTGCGGCGGCCGGGTCCTTGCCTGGCTGGTCACTGCTCTGACTGCTCATCTGGATGCTCTTTTCGCTGTAGAGGGCGACACGGACTCACGGCCGCTCCCGGGGATCCGTCCCGTTCCCGGTGTCGGCTTGATCCTCGCACTCGAGCCCCGCCCAGCAGCCATGGTGGATCTGGGTGCACATCTCACGCTGCTGTTGCCGGGCGGAGCCGACCTGTCTGTTGCAGCGGCTGAGCCTTCGCACCGGCCGGTTGCGGCTCACCGTGGCTGATCGGCCGAAACTGTTGAACCCGGACGGTGAGCCGGGGCGCCGGGTGCTGCCGGCGGTGAGTTCACGGCTCGACCTTGTTCCGCAGCAGGATCGCCTTACCCGAGCGGCAAGCCGGCCGGCGCCGGCGCTGAACCTTCCCCTGCCAAGAGTGTGCAAGGCCCGGCGAACGCGACGGAAACTCTGCCTGGCACGGCCAACCGGACGGGCCGGTCCAGAAGGTGGTGCCGTGCGCCGATCCCCTGGCCGTTCCATCAGGGTCGCGTTAGCCGGGGCGAAGCCGAACCCGGCGTACATGCTGTGCGCGTCCGCGGTGTGCAACAACCAGTGGAACCCGGCCCCAGCCCCTCGGTCGATCATGACTGCGACCAGTAGCTTTCCCAGGCCGCGGCCGCGGTGGCCCGGGGTGATGAACACGTCGGCGAGGTAGGCGAGCGCCACGCCGTCGGAGACCGCTCGGGCGAAACCGACCAGTGCTCCGCTGTCACAGCGGTACACCCCGACGACGCGCCACGCGGAGCGCACCTGCGCGGCGAGGTCCTCCCGGCGGCGCCAGCGTCCCCAGTAGGCCTGTGTCGACAGGAACTGCCAGACAGCATCGACGTCCACCCGCTCGGCGTCGTCATCGACCACGAAACCGGCCACATCGAAGGCTCGCACCCGCTCCACTCTCCACCGGCCCCCGTCCGGCCCGGACGAGAGATCGTGTTCCTCGCGAGGCGTCTCCACTGAGCGACGGGTTCGGCCACTGCGCCGCGACGTCGCTCCGCGACACGTCAACTTGCCGGTCGAACACCGAGGCCCCGCTTGTCTTCGCCTACCCGGCGCGCCGGCGCAGGTTCCACAAGCCTGCCGCGACGTGCGGCTCCGGGGCGCCCGCCGTGCACCCCGCAAGCGCGGAGGCGCCGGTCGACTGTTTCCATCGGGTCCGCCGGGTCCGCCGGGTCCGCCGGGTCCGCCGGGTCCACGGCTGCAATCCGCGACGCGGCAACCAACACCTGAACTTCCACGGCGCTGGTGGTCAGGGCCGGTGTGTACGCCCTGCTGAGTTGCCCATGGTCGGCTGGTCTCCGTCGGCGCCGGTCTCGCGGTTGTTCTGGGCGATCGGCTGGCCGTTCATCTGCTGCATGCCGCAGGTCCGGAACTGGGACAACGAGGCGCACGTGGCCGAGCTCGCCGAGCTGTGGGACGTCGATGAGTTGTGTTCGACACAGCTTCTCCTGAACGGGTCATGGCCAGATCACGGTCATGTCGCGAAACGCCGCGGGTTGGTACCGCAGCCTTGCTCAGGCGTGGGCGGCAGAGGACCGCCGCCGGCGCACGCTGCGGATCCCGGTGCCCAGTAGCACCATGCCCAGCACCCCGGCCGTCACCGGCACCACCGGCGTCTGCCCGGGGGCCGATCGGGCGGTGCCGCCGCCGCCGCTGTTGACCCCCCCGTTGGGCATGGTCGAGCCGCCCGCGTTGGAGGTGCCCAGGTTGACCGACTTGGCGTTCGGCAGCGCCAGGTAGGGGAACGCGGACCCGGGAGGGCTGGCGGGGGTGTTGACCCCGTCCCCGGCTGCCAGCGCCGGTACGATCGTCCCGGTTTGGGCGGCTCCTTCCAGGGCTTGCAGCTCGATGTCGACGACATCATCGGAGAGGCGCCGCCCGTTGGGGAAGCCCTGCAGGTCCTTGGCCAGCACCCCGAGGCGGTTGGGGCTGGCGGTGACCGGAACCGAGGTGTTGAGCCGCAGCTCCTCCGCCGGGACGAACGAGCCGGAGCTCACGTCCTTGTTCAGCTGCTGGGAGTTCAGGTCGGCTGCGATCGGTCCGCACGCCTTGCAGATCCCGGTCAGGAAGATCTCCTGCAGGTCCTTGCGCGGCGCTGCCGGTGCCTTCAGCCCGTAGATCGACTCGATCAGCTTGGGCACCTCGGGGTCGAGCACCTTGGCCACCGCTGGTGCGACGGTGTGGTCCTGGGCCGGGGTCAGGCCGTTGAAGGCGTCTTTGAGCTGGGCGGGGATGACGACCTCGTTGACCAGCGGGTTGCCCAGGCGGGAGACCTGCGCGAAGTCGCCGCTGGCGGTCTGCTTGTTGCCCGCCGACAGCGACAGTCCCTGCTTCTCGGTGGTGCTCCACACCCCGACCACCGGGTTGCGGGTCGCGTCGCCCTTGAGCGCCACGTCGGCCTTGGGTACCTG
>JAABUR0100001860.1_pt1 | contig 35329 bp, 38 predicted proteins | sample 5560091 | NCBI WGS metagenome assembly JAABUR01 (sample SAMN10711879, study PRJNA513375) | rock metagenome | isolation source: Antarctica rocks | place: Antarctica: Victoria Land, University Valley sud | reverse complement strand
CCAAGTACCGGACCCTTGTGGTGACCTTGCGGTGACATCTTCCATCTCTTGGTTGTGTACACGAAAGCCGGACTTGCAGCTTATTAAAATCATAGCTACCGCATCAGCGTATTCGGTCCTCTGGTTCTAGGTGCTCTTTGGTTGCAGAGGGCTCTTCTGCTTCATAGGCAGAAGATATAGCATCATCAATCAGGAGGAGTCTTGGTACTCTGCAGCCTGAGAAGACTCAAAAACCTTTCCCCTTCCGAAATCATCGTAGTCGGCTCCCTCTAGCTGTGCCGCCTGTTATATAGCTCTAGATCCATAGAATAACGATCATTTGGCGAGTCGAATGCCAGCTGGAGTACCGATATATAGATGTATATATAGTTGTGGTATTTATATTGGGTTAGCCCAGGCTTTTGGCTGGTTGAAAAATAATATCGAACGCTTACTTGCTGCTATGTAGTCTCAAACTAAGGTAGGTAGGGTGCCAGGGACGTTCCAAGTAACTTATACACTAGGCCGAACAAAGAGTAAAGTTCAGCCCTATGCGTGGCTCGTGCATCCAGAGGTTTCTAGCATAGTCCTCCTATCATCACTTTCCCAACGCCGTGTCCATTGTAGTTGACTGATATGCTCTAGAGGATCCGTGTAATTCTAGATGGTTATGCTTGATATAATATCTCTTTATTGGCTTAGATTAAAAATATACCAAGCACAGGATGGTTCCAACCCCAACGAAAGGGGGTATCAAACCGGTGCCGAAATGAAGAAACCGCAAGTGCCCACGCCCAAAGAGTCTGATGTTCTGAATTCTTGCGACCAAACCAAACTTCTCGATCATGTCCCTTCGCCCGGACCGAAGACTCGTTTGTTTCCAAGCACTGTGGGCTTGAAGCTTCCCCAAACTTTTCAGTAGGTGCAGAACGACCTACCTTACACTTGATGACAGAGCAAGTGCGAATATTAGTGAAATTTGGAATGTTGAGCGGTGAACGGACAATTGGGTATGCTTCTGTTTCGTCAAATCTGCCTAGTAAGATGAATAAAGACAACTGTTTCACAACGTCACTGAAAAATCCCCGTCCTACCTAAGGGGTATCCAAGGGATTGCCATGAAGCTTGCACTGGACCATGCGCATCATACTATTGCAGTTAAGCCTTGTTCCAGTTGACCCTCTGACAATATAAACGAGTGCTCTGAAGTTAAACAAGGTGACGGGCAAAATTCCGGTAATATCTGGAAGACCATGCAACATGTGGTACGCCCTGGGAACGCATCTCAAAAATATTCATGTTCGGTAGAGTTATTGACCCTCGTCTGCCACGCCATAAAGCTCTCTTAGGATGACGTATATCAAAGAACTTCTCCCTTTGAGCAAAGTGTAACCCAAGTGATTGAGCTACACGAGCGCGTGATCCTATTTCGTCGTAGACAAAGCCGGATCAACAAAGTAACGTTGGTAACGATTGCAAAAGAAAACTAGCAGTAGCTAACGCAGAAGCTGTAGGAAACAACAATGTTAAGGCTAAGAGGTTGTGCTGAGGATTATGCGTTGTAGAACTGTGCTGCATGTAGTGGTGGAAGTGTAATGGTGGTGGAATAGCAGCAAGAACACGCGTTTCAGCTTCATCGCTCCCCTCTTGTTTGAGGGTGTCAAGACAGGAATGGGGGATGAGGATTTCAGAGTTCCGAGATGTCCGTTTCGGGTGTGTGGCAGGGATGCCAAGTCAACTCACGTGCTCATGCTGCTTTGTTAGCCTCAGCGCCTAGCAAATTCATCGTCAGCCATTCAACGACTTCTCACCACCCCCCATACGTGAACTTTCTTTGTTTCATCCTCTATTTTGAATTCTGCACCCATTCGATTTGTGGAGAATAACGCGCTTTATATCGGATATGTAACCTCAATAACGTTTCAATCGTTGCCACCTGGCTGGTGTTGGCGCCTCACTCTTTCAGGATGCCTAAGAGTCGAAAGGTCGTTGCTGTCAAGCTTCAGCCCTGAGCTGCTACACGACTTCCTGACCTTACGACTTCACTCGCAACACTCTGATTGAAGCTGTCTTGCATCGTCTCCTTGCCTCGAGTCTATCCCTCTTGACCTTCCCAATAAATCTCATTGGTCCTCGCTTGTCACTGCTCAGAGTTTGAGACAGAGTCTCGTTCCCTTCCTACTTTGTATCACTTTTTATCAACGACAGTGACGGCAAACGAAAGGCGTATTCAACGTAAGGAGTTACTTATGGTCATAGTATAGGGATTTTCTACGGTTTTTTCATACCTATACGACAGATTACACCCATCCTCGTTCCTCTCTCCAAAGAGCAGCATCGCGCAACAGTCTCGACCTTGGTCTAGCACAGCTGGATCATAACTTTCGACAATAACACAATAGGTCTGTGAGTCGGACAAAGAGAAGTGTTAAAGGGACAATAAGAACAATAAGCTATGTCGGATACAATAGACGGCCCTGTTAGTGAACAATAAGAAAAAATGCGATTCTCGAAACATTGTCCAGACAAAGAGTTATTGTTCCATGATATATCGACCAGCATCCTAAATCCTGTTGAGGATTCCTTGAATTCGATATTCACTACCGCTATTCATCATCAGAAGAGTACATCCATCACTATTCTCGACTACATTCCCGAACCGAGCCAAAACATATATACACCCTCCACCTCTCGAAGCCACCAACACATTCGACGCTCTTTTCGGTCTACCACCATCGTTTGCCAACATCTGTCAATCTAGACACCGCGAAGTGCTGGCCACTAAACCTCGAAACAATCCTTAATCCTAATAACTCTCCCTTTTTCAAATCTACACTACAGCCATGGCCACCCCTCAAAGTACAAGTTCCGCCTCCCCGGCAAGCGGATATATATCAGGACTCGCCGGAGTGGACCTAAAAGTCGACGATTTGACGACATACGTCTTGTGGCTTTCCATAACAGGATTATGCGGCGCTATCTTCCTTGGACGAATAGCGCAAATCTGCAACGCCCACCTACGACATCTTATGAACCTAGACGCCAGCGCCACACAGCAGTCATATTGGTCGCAGGATAGAACTTGGTGGTGGCCAACTATCAAGAAAGAAGTGCTATACGCTCCACTTAACCAGAAGCGACACAACCGCGAAATACAGCTATCAAAGGCCATGAACGTTGGAACCGTGCCATCAAGACTACATACGATCATCCTCGGCCTGTACTTTGCAAGCAATATCGTCTATTGCTGCATGTTGGACTACCATGTCAAAGACCAAGCCGCCATACTTGCGGACGTTCGTGGAAGGACCGGACATCTCGCAATCGTCAACATGGTTCCCTTGATCATCCTAGCCGGCCGGAACAACCCCCTGATCCCTCTGCTTCGAGTCAGCTTCGATACTTATAATCTATTCCACCGCTGGTTTGGAAGGATCGTCATACTACAATCTATTGCACACACAGCCGCATGGGCTGCCAACGTGGTAGCTGCAGAAGGCGCTCATGGAATTCGTGAGCATATAGCTAGAAGTGCATTTTTGCAATATGGAACGCTCGCAACAGTCGCCATGACACTCCTACTCGTGCAAACCCCTTCGGCGGTTCGCCACGCCTTCTACGAAACATTCCTACACATCCATCAACTTCTGGCCATTTTGGCTATAATCGGGATTTGGGTTCATTGCAAGGATGGAAAATTACCTCAAAGGAACTACCTCATCTGGATAGTCGCTCTATGGGTGGCGGAACGCTGCATTCGATTGATTCGGATACTATATCGCAACGTTTCTACAAGCGGCTGCACCCAAGCTACCGTCGAAGCGCTTCCGGGCGACGCCTGCCGAGTAACATTTGAGCTCAGGCGGCCGTGGCAAGTCACTCCGGGCTGCCATGTTTATGCCTACCTGCCAAGTGTCTCGCTGTGGATGTCTCATCCGTTCTCCATCGCTTGGAGCGATTCAAGACCGACTCCCTATCTTACACTGGAAGACGAAAAACTACCAACTACACAACAAGATCTCGGCAATCCACTTCCCACAAGAACCACAACCTCAATTTCTTTGATCATGTCAAAACGTAGCGGCATGACAGCCAAGCTCTACAACAAAGCTAGTGCTTCACCTACCGGAATCATTACAATTGCGGGCGCAGTGGAAGGTCCTTACGGCGGCCTGGAATCGCTCCACTCCTACGGCACCGTCATACTCTTTGCCGGCGGTGTTGGCATTACACATCAAATCTCACATGTGCGAGATCTCCTTGCACAATACGAAGAGGGAAAGGTCGCCACGCAGAAGATTGTTCTTGTCTGGTCGGTGCGTACCACCGAGCAACTGGAATGGATTCGCCCATGGATGGACGAAATTCTAGCTATGCCCCACCGGAAGCAAGTCGTCAAGATCATGATGTTTATAACGAAACCGCGAGATGCAAGAGAAGTCCGTAGCCGAAGCGAGACGGTCTTGATGTACCCCGGACGGGCAAATCCCAAGATCATCATTGCCAAAGAGATGATTACCAGAGTGGGAGCTACGGCCGTCACTGTCTGCGGTCCAGGAGCTTTCGCTGACGACGTCCGAGCGGCAGTCCGTGAGAACGTCGGGAAAGGCACCCTAGACTTTATTGAGGAGAGCTTCACTTGGTGAGCAGCGGAATGTTGGGATGGATTGTCTGAAGTATCGCATATAACGTTCATTTATTCTTGTCCATATCTACCATCTTTACATATGACCATACTTGGTTCAAATCAATCATTTTGGATACAACACTTGCGCAGACCTATAAATCGTAGTACCCCTCGATACGTGAACGTTGAGCATCATCTGGAGGATTATAATTTTGGTTGACCGCTGACAAACTCGTACTTGAACCAGGGCAGTTGTCTAGAACTTGCTACGACTTGTCAGGTACCTGTCAAGTAGTCCTGCCTTTTCGTGGACTATCTGTTTTGTGATGATTTGACTAGAAGCCAATTGGAACCTCTTATTACCTTAATCTTCTGCCGTGTTGAATGGATTCTCAATTTGCTCGCTGCCATCAAGGGGTGATATCAGAACCAGTAGGGTTCCGCGAGCGACCATCAAGCCCAACGAGCGCGTCGATTCGTTTCCCTCGTCGTCTGTAGTCATTAGCTAGTCCCATAACTTATCGATTCTCTCAAGTGTTACCTCTCAACAGCTCCTTGACATCATCCAGCACCAAATTCATGAGCTGGTCATAACCCTTCAACGTCCCGACCACTAAAACATCCCCCCACCACCTCAGTATCCGAACCACGGCCAAAAAAGCAAACAGGACACACGAGAGCATCACGGACCTTCTCGGCCACCATTAAACTTGACCGTAATCTCCTTGTCCATGTATTTCGTCAGGTCCAGGATATTCTCCTTTTTGGGTTTCTCGGCATGCTGTCCGCCCCCACCTCGCCCCCCACCTCCACGGCCGCCTCTGCTGTGCTCTCCCCCACCTCCTCGACCACTGCCGCCTCGTCCCCGGAAATTACCTCGTTCGGACATTGGAGGGCATGTGGTGTGTGCGTTGATTATGATTGTATGTGTGTGGAGGGGGTGCTGGTGTGTGGGTGAGTGTGGGGGGGGGGGGATAGTCGCGTAAAAAAGATGTGCCGGGTTTAAACGGCTGTTCGCTGCCGCATTTGTTGCGCAATGGCGTTGAATGGAGAGGGGCGGGACTCCCCCCTCTCCGTCCACTGCCTTGCCTAAGTACTCCCTTGCAGTACCCACCCACCCACCCACTTCTTCTCCTCCAAGGACAACTGTCTCCTTTGTCTTTCTCTCCCTCTCTCTTTCACTTATCCTTTCCTATTGAAAGGCACCGCTTGGAGATTGAATTATTTTGAAAGTCTCCCTTCTGTACTGCGTCGCATTCCCTCTCCCGCCTTCCGCTCGGAATTTACGCTAACCTCCGCTGTTTGGACATCTTTGCGCCGGGACTTTTACGCATCCTTGGGGTTTCTGTCAGACTCTCAGGTCCTCCCATCAGTTGCCATTGGAAAAATGGACACTCCGTCTCTCCCAGCGACGGAAAACAACCACCCCTCCGCGAAAAGAAAGCGGAGTACGTCCGCGGACACTCCAGCTCTTCCGATCAAGGCCGCAAAGACACACTCAAACCATCTACAGATCAACTACCTCGCCCGACAATTCCCAGATATCCTCCCACTCATTTCCGCCGAAGACCCACTGCCTTCCCTGCTCTCCTTGATATCCGAGTACGATGGCGTTCTCCAACGACATGAGAGCATGGCGGGCAATCTCGGAGCGAGGCCTCTGGGACCGATACTCATCAAGAGATTCGAGAGGCTGTTCGACGGGCCGCCGAGGGTACTCAAGTCACATGGGAAAGAAGGAACTACAGTGGGCTGGCTTGACGTGGTGGAGTTTGCGCGAAACAAACCGGAACAGTTCAACCTTGAGAAGATGAGGGATGGTGTGCGAGTCTGCCAGTTCTATACCAAGCAAAGCCGGGTGGAAATTACAGAGGAGGATTATCAACTGATTGCCTCGGGAATGCCGCAGAAGCTTATCCCGCCGCAGCCGATTCTGGAAGACGAGGAGAAAGAGTTGGGCACGCTAGAGATACTTGAGAAGAGCTTGGGACAGGTCGTGCAGCTTGCGGATCAAGGTTTGGAGCTTTCTGTTGTGGTAACGATCTCGTGCTAACATGCCAACAGTGTCCGCTCGCGCTCGACAGCTGAACCACCGACTGAAGAGTCGCAAGAATGCAATCATCGCAAGGCGAGAAGCTGAAGCAACCGCACTAGAGGACAATAGTGCCTCTAGCTCTCGTCCAAACAACGTTCGCGTTGCCGACATGGGGCAATCATCGATCCACCCGAACGGAGACCAACGAGCGTCAATCTCGCCTACGTCTGGTTTCGTAGCTGTCAACTCAAGGCAATCCTATGCGAATGAAGGCTCCGTCTACGATAACTCTGTCTATGAGAATCCTAGGACCGCAAATGTAACCATTGTGAACGGCACTTCTCTTCACGGGGCTTCCGCTGCCACCCGAGCCGAACTTCTTAGCAAATTCTTCACCAATAGCGAGCGCGCAGCTTCAATAGATCAAGATCCGTCGGGACGAGCCTCTATGAATACCTCGCGCCCTTCTCTCTCAAAACCCAAGCCGAAACCGACCACTGAATCAAACGATTGCGCCTCTTTAATCAATTCCACATCACCAGTCCCGATTCCTAATACACCCTCCTCCCTCCTTCCCCATGTCAAGCCCTCCCCCGCCGATCGTTTTGACGACAGCGGTCCGTACAAAGCTGAGATGGTTGCTCGGATGGAGCAACTTCTCCGCGGCGATAGGATCATGCCACCTTGTGATCGTTGTAGGCGACTGCACATGGACTGTCTAAAGAACCTAACAGCATGTATGGGTTGCACCAAAAAACACGCTAAATGCTCGTGGAAAGATGTGGTGGATCGAGAGTTGAGAGATAATCCGTTCGTGCCGAGGATCAATACAAGTAGAGATGAAGGGGTGGACACCAGAAGTGAGGGTGATGATTATCAAAATTTGCCAACTATCAGCACGGGCAAGTCAAGTAAAGACTACGCTCAAGATGACAGAATTCAGCAGGGCGTCAGAGACGAAGAGCTACTTGGTGAGGACTCTGACGATGATGACCAAAGAAACGATGGTGCCTCAGCGTACCACAATCCGAGGACAGAACCCATCAACCCAATGCAAGCGAGCCACACCGACTTGGAAACCAATCACAGACCAATCGGTGCCCCGTCGCCACCGCATGAATCCATCGGTCCCTCAACCCAAAATGCCTCACTCGACGCTACTACTCACCCCACACCCGTGCCCGCCGAACCCCCTACGCACCACCCTAATTCGCTACCTGCCCAGTACAGCACGCATGAACCAACCCAAGAAATACAAATAGAACCCTACAGCCCCGGAAGCCCTCAGCTAAGCGTCCACGCCGTGGGCAGAAGCCTCGGAGCTGACCCTCAACCTACGGAGAACAGCGCGAAAGATGAGCAGGCAGACCAAGAACGCGAGAGAGACAACATCCAGCATGTGGTGGAGGACATGATGGGCAAGGTTGTGAACGGTGTAGACGAGGAAGAGTATAAAGAAGGGGGTCGTGCTTATAATGATGGCGAGGAGGGAATAAAGGGGTCATGACTGCAAGGTTTTACCCATCAAGTCCGGATTGCTTCTTCCCATCCTCGACAGCAAACAGCCTTTGGTACTGCGGCAGCCATTTGTGTTTTAATAGAGAGGGTGTTGCGATTGCTTTTCCGCTCCCTCGCATCCTCGAGAAACGCTTTCATCGAGAAAACCGACCTGCAATCTCTCCCTATTATCTCATCTACAGAAGCTCTAGCGACACATCTCTTGGCTTACACAACACTACCAAACTCGTATCTGCGTAGCAGAGCTGGATGGTACCTTTGGACCATCAGCGAAGGGAGAGCACACGAGGGACGGTCTAGTTTTCTTTTCTCACGACCGGAAAGACGGGGTAATTGATGGGTTTAAGACTATGGATGATGGAGATGATCTGTACGATTAATTGACTGAGCAGATGAGTATACGTATGATAGGGGTACGGCGAGGGTGCGATGGGTGTAATGGAGATGGTAGGGGTACGATAGGTATGATAGGAGTACGATAGGAGTCCGGTAGCCAATCATCGCATGATAGAGACCTCTGTACTTTTACCTTTCAAATGATTAATACTTTTTTGCTGGATGTGCTGGGTGGGTTGTGTCACTTGTGTGAGTGGGCAAGTGGTGTTGGTGTTGGTATTGGTAGGTGGAGATGTAGGGGAAACAAGATGATTTTTTTGTTGTTGTGAGAGATAAGAAAAAAAAAGAGGAATATATGTATGAATGGAAAGATGACGATCTAAAAGAAACGATTCACATAAACCATATTCAAAATTGTGCCTAGAACTCACTGTTAGTGGTGAATAAACTTACTCCGTACTGTAATTGATGTTATGGATGATAGATACATAGCGTAAGGTTATAATGAATATTGTTGAGAAAGACATCCGTTCAGTGAATTCGATGAAGTATGTCTCATTTACCTATGTGGATTTCTATCGATTCTATCGAATTCGATTCACGTGTGCTTAGTTCACCCCCAACCCCCCACCTCCACCTCCTCCCTCATCAACTCCTCCACCCGCCCCCTCCTGCACACCCCCCGTCAAACCACCTCCATCCCCCACCCACCTACCACCCTTCCTCCCCTCCTCACCAACCTATCCACTCCCCCACCCACCCCTTTCACGAACACCCCCCACACAGCAATACCAGACCGTTCACAACAAAAGGGACGGCCGGGGGTGTGTGTGAGAGTCCGGATGGGGTTGGTTGTTGGGCGGGTTTTTGGGGAAAGGAGAGGAGGTTTGGTGGGAGTGGAGGGGTAGAGAGGTATAAGGACTCTCACTTATCCACTCCCCCACCCAACCCTTTCACGAACACCCCCCACACACACAGCAATACCAGACCTGGCGGATGAGCGCTCCTCAACAGGAAGGACGGCCGGGGGCGTGTGTGTGAGTCCGGATGGGGTTGGTTGTTAGGTGGGTTTTTGGGGAAGGGAGAGGAGGTTTGATGGGAGTGGATGGAGAGGTAGAGAGGTAGAGAGGTATAAGGACTGGACTGGACTGGACGGGGGGAGATGAGAGATGAGAGATGGAGTGGGTGACTTGCGTTCAGTGGTGGGTGGGGGAAGGGGTGGGTGGTACGGTAGAAAGAGGTATATGCGCTGGATTTCTAAATCGGACTGCGTTTGAGGTGATTCTGAATCTGTGTGCAGGGGGGAGTAGGTGGGATAGAATGTTGGGTTTCGGAAATGAATATTATGCTATGTACAACACCTCAAGCCGGGGTATCTTTCACTTGAACGAGCAAGCGAAACGAGCGTCGTGGTCCCCCATCCCCAATGCATGCAAGCATGCTCCGTGAATACAAACGAACGTTATGTGCAAGAAAAGTAATCCTCCAAACAACCGTTTACCGCCCTCAGTGTGTCCAAATCAAGCCTGCTCGAACAGCGTAATCGTCGAGCAGAAATTGCTCCTATTATCGCCCTGCGCCACAACCCCCTTCCCATCCACCGTGACCATATTCGTGCTGGCCTTTGTGCTCAAACCCCAGAGGTACACCTCGGCCGAACACTCGATGCTAACCATGTTCTCCTGGCAGCTCTCGGTGGGGGTGCACGTTTGGTCCCAGTTGTCGAAAAAGGAGTAGAGGCCGGCGCCGTAGATGAGGACGGAGGAGGAGGAGAGAACGCGGAGGCCCCAGGATTTCTTGCACGAGTCGGTGGTGCAGCTGCTGAAGGTGGGGTCGAAGAAGGTGGGGTTGGGAGTGAAGGGAGTGAGGGCGTTGGGGTTGGATTGCATGTAGCTGGTGGAGGTTAGTCTGTTAAAGTAGGGACTTCGGAGGAGAGAAAGAGCTTACGGAGTTTCGGTTTGGATGGCTCCCATGTAAATGTTCTTGGCGTTGGCGAGTTGGTAGTTGTACAGCTGGCTATGCTCGGAGCTGGTCCCGTACATCCAGACTGGACCTTGGCTCTCGACCAAAACACCACGTCCGTTGTAGATATTTATCTGGTTGTGATCTGCAAGGTCGAGCTCGTGGTCGGCAGCCCAGAACCAGTTATTCTCGAGTAGCACAGAAGCCTTGGAGGTAATGTGAAGCATCAGGAAAGCGCCTTCACATTGCGGGTTTGCCGGAGCGATGGCGGAGGGGTTCTTAGTGCACTTGTCGGATTGCAGATCAGTTCCGGCGCTTCCCCCAATTCTCATGTGCACATCCCACATCCCGCAAGATCCAGCAGGGCCGGCGACGTTCCATTCGATGAGAATCGCACCTGGCTGAGGGCCCTTGGTCTCGAAGAGAAGGTCGCTCATCTCCACCGCGCCAGTGTCGCCCGCTTGACCGACTTGGAAGACAGGAGTCGGTTTGTTTGCGTCGGAGAAGGCCTGTCCACTGGCCATGATGATGGGCCAGATTTCACCGGTGATCTTGATATTCTTGGGAACCTTGACCGTATTGGAGATAATGTATGCGCCATGGTCAAAGTAGACAACTTGGTCTGCAGTAGCCGAGTCAAAGGCTGCTTGAATAGCCGCAGTGTCATCAGTACTTCCGTCACCCTTTGCGCCCTTGGATCTGACGCTGACAAATGACGAAGATGGAACGGTCTCGTATTGTGGCTTGGAGCGCTCAAAGATGTTTCCGTTGCCGTCAAGAAGCGAGGCAGGTTTAGGTGTCGCACCGAGGGGTCCTTGAATGTGAGAGTCCGAGACTGCAGGAGCATTGGCGTTACATGTCGAGCTCCCGGCTGAGCCATCGGTCCCAGTTGTGTATGCGTGTCCTTGAGCCCATGATGCCACTTTGGAACCTCCAGCGAGAATGGACGAACCATCAGCATGAGCCACGGCAGTGGCGGCACCCGAAAAGTCGACGTTGTCAATGACCAGGGTACCTCCACCGGCAGGTACGTTTTTGCTTGTGGAGAAGGAGGTAAGAATAGCTTTTGGCGTTCCAGAGAACTTGCTGTCCTGAATCAAGACCGATCCCACTGTTTGATTTGTGACGCCGTTTGACATGTCAACTCCAACGCCGCAGTTGTTGACTGTGATGGATTTGAGCGTCCACACCCAGTTCCAGTTCATGAAAATACCCGTGTTACAGTTGTTAAAAGTAAGGTTGCGGCTCGTAAACTGCTGGCTTCCTAAGAATGCTCCGTAATTACCCCCGTTGAAGACGAGATCTCCCATAAAACCTCCAGATCCGTTGTCCATGAAAATGCCGGATTGCCTGTTGTTGGAGCCGCCTTGGACCATGTTGAAAACAACGTTCTGGATGCTTGTAGCCTGTGCAACTTGCCAGTGGATACCAGCACCAACCGATGGAGGCATGGCAGTCAGGTCGATGACAAAGTTTCTGATTTGACGATAGAAGTTGTTCTGGTTGGTAAACCAGTTGACACCATTTACGTATGGGTCGGCATCAATGACCGCCATGCCCACGAACCCTGCCGAGGCCTTGAGTGTCGGGAGAGTGAGTGCATCGCCGATCATCTGCGTGTAGTAGTTTTGGTTCAGCGGTGAGCTGACAACATAGGTTCCTGGAGGAAAGTAGACGATTGCCGGAGTGACTGTAGAAGAATCGCAACCTTGACCACAGCGATTGCCAGAGGATATAGCATTTTGGATCGCTGCAGTATCGTCGGTATTACCATCACCTAAAAGTAATGTACGTCAGCTTCATGTTCCCAAAGGTAGGTTGTTTTGGCAAACCTTTAGCACCAAAGTCCATCACATTTCGGTAGATCTGGAATCCGGGAGCGCCAAAGGCAACGACACCCTGGCGTTGAATGTTCGCTAGCCAATAGTTCGAGGATGCTGCTGCAGTGGCTGGCTGAGACGAGTTTGTACCATGTGTGCCGTTTAGTGGATGTGCGACTGGCGAAGCTCCAACCGGTGAAGCTGGCGCCAGAAGCAGCAGAGATCGTAAGGTCACAAAAAGCGCGACGGTTGAGAAAGCAACCATGATGAAAAAGTATCGGAATGAATGTTGGTACTTGATAAGTTTTGTTAGTGACCGGCACTGTTTTAAGTGATATCAAGTAGTTAAAGGAATGGACTGGTTCAGCGTAGAAAGGTGAGGTTGTCAAGAGATGGTCGAAGTTCGCAAAACAGTCGAGCTACTCCAAGAAGAAAACGTGTTGAGGTATCTGAGTCAACAGTGAATGAATGAATAGGGGCAATCAAGCCAACCTGTAACAATGAGCAACAAACACAACAGCAATAAATTCCAAGTGAATGAAGAGAGACGGTGGTTCTTAATGTAGTAAACTTTAATTGCAATTATAAACAACTTACCAATGACCCTTGCAACGCCGGATACTCCTTACCAGGGGGTATATACTCTGATTCGGTATTGGGCGTCTGTTCCTTGGATGTTTCCTCCTCGATCTTCCTGGCATACCCGCCTGGATATATATCGACCTTTTCCCCGCCATGATGGTTCTGGTTGGCATGATTGGGAGAGCCTTCTCGGTCTGTACCGTGCAGGTGGCCAGCAAAGTCACATTGCAATGTCTGCTGGTCAGGGGAAGGAGGTTGATGATGGAATGGACCAGTCAGGTGGATTTCTTCGGCCATCTCAAAGGATGGAGGTTGAAGCGTAGCGGCTTTAGCGAGCGCCAGGCCCTGTCCATTCTTGTGTTACCAGCTCCCATTCCAACTCGCACCAAACCGCGGAGAATCGCTCTATCCGGGATGAAACACAGCACATCAAGCTCATGGTTACCCTGCTTCCTTTGTCCTTCTGCTGGACCGGGTTAAGCCCGGCAGGTCTGGTGAAATTCTAGTGCGCAGGTGCCGAATGGACAGTATCAGACCCACAAGCCTCGGTCGCGATGCACAATGCGCAGTACCTATGATGAGGGTGAGTGGCTGTGAAACCGTCGAGGTAATCTTGACCTCATTAGGCTCATCTATAGTTTGCGTGTATCAAGAGATGACCCTCACCAGCAGGGCAGCAGGTCTGAGTGGATGAGTGGTTAGAGTAAGGTAGTCGTTTGATCAAAGAGGCGCCAGTCGGGATTACTCTCGGCCCGACGTTACTCTACTAAGGTAGGTATGTACCTTACCTTACAGTACAGGGGAACAGGGGTGGAGCGGAGTGCCGGAGTCCCAAAAAATCCCAAGCACCAACTGGCAACGGCAAGGGTCTGTCTTTGTCTCCCTTTAACTTCAAATTAATACCTTGACACTTGACAGTCCTTCATTATTACGCAGCAATCAAAATACAACAAATTCAGCGCTTCGGTTTGGTTACAGTTATATTATCGTCATATGGTCTTCATCGAATAACACACCGTCAATTAAACCATGCTGTGCTACAAGGACGTTGCATTATGTTGGCTCAGGCCCTCTGTCGCAAGACCAATGTCATAAGGTTCTGCTCTGCTGTCACAACGGCGCCTAGGAGACCGCTCACGATGCCACTATTCTCATAGGGTTACTTCAGCATGTTGGAGATTGGAATCTCTGGTAGCCGGGTGACTTGCATTAGTTAGTACCGCACCCCGGATTTCGAATCTCCCATCTCCCATCTCCCGTCTCCCATCTTCCATCCATCTTGGCCCCCTTTGCATCTTCCCCGCAATCCAACAATAATGTTATCTGCCAAACAAAGGTAGCACCTCCTGATCAGTACATGCGCGTTGCATACTGCGAGGGGTACCTGCCATCGGCCGTAGAAGTGTGCATGCGCTGGGCTTAGGCTTGCACTGCCTTTTTGAAATCGAACGTGCATCATCGAACAAAGGACTGTCGCACCCAAAGTTGATCTCTTCATCATTACCTCATCTGCCAACTCGACCGCATGGTCTGGATCAAGATAAGTGCTCGATGTGCTTTTAACTTTGCTTGCTGGGCCGACCATTACCGAAAATCCCCGGCGTCAAAGTCCTTTTGCGGTGGTGGCTGTACTACCCCCTGACCATACCTCTGTGTACCTTGTAATCGATAAATCACTTTACCAAGTCGTTCGACACCTTCGCTGAGTAGATTTTCTTCTTCCCAAGAGAAACACAACCTCACCTTCCGCTTCAGGTCTGGTCCTTGATCATCTCCGGAAACCTCAAACATCGTTCCCGGCGCTATGATCACATTTCCTTCCTGTCGTGCTCGGAGCGCAACTTCCTCCGCCTGTAAAGGCTCGGGCAGTGCAATCCAGATGAAATAACCACCCACTACATCGCGGCCCATGTTAGGGAATGTAACGCCTAGAGGTAACAAGTATTTCTCCACAGCATCGACCATCATGCTGTATCGCCGGGCATATGCCGGCTGTAAGGTCTGGAAGATGTGACGTTGAAGATCGCCTGACTCGATGAGGGTGGACATGAAGGTCGCAGTCAGTTGCGAAGGTGCACCACCAGACCTCGACGAGCCACTGCACGTTAGTCAATCAGAGCCATCTTTTACTTAGGCATACAAAACTCACACTTGTGACAGTCCGTAGGAGAGTTTCTCGGTACCTTCAGCCCAGCCGGAGCGACATCCGGGGCCTGCGATTTTACTGAAGCTACCGTTGCTGACAGCATTTCCAAAACCGTCCGCACCTAGCCTCTCTGGCCCATCATCGAGGTCCCGATCGACGTCCACTATTCGGGGTAGGACTGCGTGTTCCATGCTGGAATCAGTAGACGACTCTGTTGCTGCCCATTGCAACTGATCATAGACATCATCTGTTATGATCAAGGCGTCGTACTCTCGGGCGAGCTTGACAAGCTGTTGGCGCCGTCGAAAGGTCATGGTTTTCGAAGAGGGGTTTGCGAACGTAGGTACAGCGTAAATGAGATGTCGGTATATCTTGCCCCATGGACGTGGAGGTTTAAGAGTCTGAACGAGATTGTTAATCCAGGCTCAATACATAGCTTACGGCAGATCTTCTGCTGCCAAAACCGCTTGCCTCTCATACCGGCCTGAGATTCCCTTCGGCCCTCGCCTTTTGCTCGCTCTTGTGTATCTCTTGCGAAAGAAAGTCAATCTCGACGCCTTCTTCGTCTTCGGGTACAGAGCGTAGTCGGCCATGGAAACCGCTATCCTCAAAGATGCGGCAGGCGAGGAAGTAAGTAGGCGAAACCATCCAGACATTCCTGGTGTAAAGAGGATCAGAATATTCTTGAAGAAGGCAGGCAAGATTCTGGCTGGCACCGCCCGTAACGCATATTCTTTTAGGGTCTATGGCCTTGGGAGTCTGATAAAAGTGTGTGAGCCATTGGGCGATTTGGCGTCGTAGTGGCTCATAGCCCGGGTCGGGACCATACAATAGAGCTGGAGTGTAGATGCTGGGATCGGAGAGGGCAATTGACGATGCTGCTTTGATTTGAGTTGCTGGAAGTAGCGAAGCATTCGGCCACCCTCGCAGCAGGTTGATCAAAGCTTTAGAGGACCTATTCATTGTGTGGATAATAATGCTCTGACTCAGTTCGTTTGTTTGAGATAATGAAACCAGCATGCTGGGTTTCTCAACGACCAATGACGTCACCATTGGTGCATTTCCTGGGATTTCGTCAGCCCTACCAGGTACAGTGGTAGGTTGAAAACAGGAACGCCTGCAACAACGTCGATTCCTCTTGTCGCGTCCTTTCTACCGGAACCTGGGGTGATAGGGTTGATCTATTCAACGCTGGTCAAGATTTATACAATATAATCATATATACGATTTATGAAAGGGAACGAAATTGACGGACCAAAACCGCAGGAAAGAGCAACGCAACCTTCCGCGCGTTCATAAAACGTTCATGGTGAACCCAATTCGGAATACCTCAGCCGCTTTATAACATTGGAGCTGGTCTCCTCAGCTTATTCCTAGCTTGGGGGCTCGCAGCAATGGAGAGATCTGCTAGACGGATTTCTTCCATCTTCTCCCTAGGCAGCACATCATCAGACAAAAGCAATAACCTTCAGCGACCGCCATCCTTTCACGCCCCTCGAGATTCCCGAACCCCGAGTCCTTCCAGACTACATCAAAGCTCTACCTCTACTCTCCAACCTTCAGCGTCGTCCCCAAACCTACGGTCACCGAGTATTGGACAATCTCCTCACTTGGGCCCTTCCTTTAACCCTATACGCCCCGCTTCTTCAATTCGCGATCATGGTCTTCCTCCAGGGGTCCTTAAGCCTCTGCCACTACCGCCAGGCTCGATCCGAAAGATCAGACCACAAAGCGCCGCTGGCAGTCGGTCAGGCTCACCACCGAAGAATTTCAGCAGGCCTACTAGTAGTAATGGCAGTAGGCCAGCATCACCACCCAAGGACTTCCTCCGGCCAATGACTCCAACCTCCGAGGCTGGGAGTCCAAGTAGACCTGCAAGCAGATCAGGGTTGGCCCCCACCAGTAGGCCAACCTCACCGTCCAAATACCTATCTCAGCCCGCAACGCCAATATCAGAGAGAAGAGCTTCTAAGAGGATAAGCTGGCTGCCAGGAAGGTCTAAACATGGCTCTGCTGAGGAAGCCGACGAGGCGCACGCGTCTCCGCGTGCCTGGGTACTTACTCTGGAGCAGCAAAGGCCGTACGACGTCTCCCCACTTCTGAATTTGCAAAAGGTCAATGATTCACAACTACCTTTGCTGGTGAGCAACTGCTGATATGCTCTATTTAGGTCCCAGAACTCTGGAACGAACGCGGGGATACCTTCGTCTACCTTCACTCGCATATACCTGGAATAGGTCCATCCTTTCGACTTGACTCAAGCTGCTTTGCTGCGTCCAGGAAATTGTCATCCTTAGCTCATAATGGAACACAGAATAGCCCAATACAAGGCCCGAGTGATTTGGATTTTCCATCATTTGAGGAGAGAACCCATCAGCTCTCATTGAACACACCAACATCACCTCCTACGTCACCGCAACAAGGCACGTCATCCGATACTAGCCCAATGGGATCGCGTACGTTTAGTGATACGTTCGATGAGTTGCCCAAAGATATTCATCTGTACCTACCACAGCCCCTCCGGGCGGATCTTTCAAAACCACATCGCAGCCTTGATCAACATGACATTGAAACACTTGTTGCTGTGCGGAATGTTTTTGCCTTTCTCACCGGTCAACCCCTGGTCGCAACCACTCATGCGTCGACAGTCTTTTCAACTTTACTAAAGTTAGCGGACCTCTTGCAGAGATATGAGTTTACAAACATGGATGGCTCTACACTTGGTGAAGAAACAGCAGGGAACTTCGCTCATTTAGTAAAAGATTTCAGTGTGGGAGACGTTAGAGGGAGTCGTGAGAAGACGATCCAGGCCATTGTCTTAGGCGAGCGTATGCGATTCTGGGACTTGTATAACGAAGGATTCGTTCACGCAGTTGGCAAATACAAAGACATCACTAGTCTTCGAAGCCCAAAATTCGCGCTAATTTCGTCGATTACCCATCAGCGACTGGAACGAGCGACTCTAGATCTTGATGCTCGCCTCAAAAATGTGCGCTCGCGATTAGAGACATTTGATTTCCCGTCGCTCTTTGCTGGAATCGCAAATTCTTCAACCAGTTCCGAGAGTAAAATAATTAGCTTCAAGGCCTGGAAAATCTCTTTTACGGCAACGCGAAAACACATATTAACATTCTATCGGGAAAAATACGGAGCCTGGCCTCCAAAGGCGAAGTCGAAGAAGAACGAGTTCGAAGAAAGTGGTCTAAACCGAATTCTGCTTCAAGAGCTATATCAAGATTTCTCTGATCTTTACGATATTCTTGTTGACCGCACTTCGCTCACAACTCGGTCGATCGATTTGCCTTCGTTAGGAAATTCTGAGCCAAATGATGGACAGCAACTTGCGCCACGCGCTCTTCGCAGATTAATGAACGAGTATGATCGCAGCACTCCTCCTGTACAGCCGCCTATGCCGTTTGATATCCCTCGTCTACCATCTCTATCCACCACACGAAGAGAATTCAGTTCACTGGACGCAAGGAGACAGAGAAAAGAGCGCGCCAAGAAGCTCAAGGACGATGAGATCAATCAAGCTCTCATGCAGTCGTACAACCGTGATTCTGTCAAGTCTACGCCCTTTTTAGAGTCCTTTATGTTATTCGAGCGAAGATCAGCACACGACTGTTCCGTTGACGAAATGTCTGATCTACGATACGGGCAATGGATATTCCTATATGCCGTTCTTCAAGCTTTACCTCTAGTGGTGGTGGACGCTCCGGGTCTGAGATGGACAAAAGGAGTGGAATATTTTCTCTGTGAAGTTCCAAAAGGTGGTGCGCCATGGATTCAGGAAAAGTCCAGTATCAAACAGAGCTGGTACGGTATCGCAGGGGGTGCTGGCGTGGTGAGTCTACCTGCAGATGTTGTCGACCATGGCGTGGATGGTATATACTATAGAAGTCACGCCTGGCAAGCTGCAGACATATGGACTGGATATGATGATATGGCCTCGGCGCCTATCTCACAAGCTGATCACTACGATGACCTGTCACCGCATCATTTGCCTGTCACATATGAAGGGCCTGGCTCACGAAGGAGTTCACCTACCCGACGAAGTCAAAGAGACTCGGTAAACCTAGGATTGGAGGCGCTGCCGATGCCCGCCAATGTCGCGCCAAGCGGGGCCCGACCAGTATCCATGTATGATCCTGGAAAGAGCTTTGATGACATTCTTGGAACCATGAATCCTCCTGGTGGGAAGAAGAAGAAGTGAGCCTGGTGCTTTCAGAATACCTTGAGAAGCGAGTCCCGCTTGATATCATATCCCTGTCAGAGATATTGAGTCCCGGTTGGCTTTTGTTTACTCTTGGTTCACTAGCCATCACTGCGCGAGCCTTGATGGGCCCAGTGATGGCTGTTGTGCGAGAGTGGTATGCTTTATAATAAAGGTGTTGCATAATTACATTACAACTTTGGATTATAATTGGGGTGTCCTCATGCCTCTTCGCTACCAAGGCATTTTACCCAGGCTAATTCTTCGACCACCTATTTTTCCACCATCTTCGAAGATTCATGTCTTGACCGATCTAACTTACAACTTGACATACTAGGTCATAAAGTGTCTTGAAGTTACATGTATATAAGCGGGGTTCTTCTAGGGAGAATTGTTCACACGCCGGCCTTGTTGTAAATATTTGGGATGGTATCAAGGCATGGGTTTGGCTTGGGAAGTGCATTTCGCATTATGGGTAGAAGATGATGACTTGGTTTAAAGTAGATCATGTGGAGTCACGGAGAAGATTGCGTTTTATTCAACATAAGCAGAGGGAGCCTTCTCTATGATTTTAAGAATTTCAAACTATAGCAGTATCAAAAGTGGTTTTTTGCAGGCAAGGTTGTATTAGTAATCATGGTGTTCGCTGAGTGACAGGACTTGCTGAGATCTGAGGCAATGACAGGACTTCACCTTTTAATGCTTCAAGGTTTTAGAACCATTCCAATATTTGGATGGCTTTGAACACCCTCTATCGCTGGTCTACCTCCGGACCTTGATATGATGGACCTTCTATCCCCACCATGCCAGCAATTTTCACCCTTTCGCCCAAATCCGCCCAACCACCCCCGTACCGCTCAAGCCGATCATGGCTCCCCCGCCGCTCTCGGTGGCTCTTCCTCCCCATATTCTCCTTTCTCCTCTACCTCTATTCACCAATATCCCTCCTTCCCTACCGCTCTCCCATTCATGCTCCCTCCATCCGCTACAAGTCCGTCGATTGGTCCCGCTACACTTACAGTCAATATGCCACCAGCAGCGCCTACCTTTGCAATTCAGTCATGGTCTTCGAGGCGCTTTCGCGTCTAGGCAGCAAAGCTGATCGCATACTATTCTACCCGGAAGAGTGGGACACGGAGATTTCGGATACGAGGGATAGAGACAGTCAGCTTCTTGTCAAAGCGAGAGATTGGTACAACGTCAAGTTGATACCTGTGCAGATGCGGCTGTTGAATGATGATACGTGGAATTCGAGCTTTACAAAGTTTTTGGCGTGGGGCCAGACGCAGTATGAGCGTATCATTCATTTGGATTCGGATGTGACGGTATTACAGCACTTGGACGAATTGTTTTTACTACCGAGGACACCGGTGGCGATGATGAGGGCGTACTGGGTGTTGCCGGGCATTAAGGCGTTAACGTCGTTGTTTATCCTGCTTGAGCCGTCAGGGGCGGAGTTTCAGCGGTTGATGGAGGCTGCGATGGAGGGGAAGAGGAGGGCAGGGGAATATGATATGGAAATTTTAAATTATTTCTATGGTGATAGCGCCATGGTGCTGCCGCATCGGAAATATGGCTTGTTGAGTGGAGAGTTCCGGGCTAAAACCCACAACAACTATCTCGGGAATGACCATGATACATGGGACCCCGAGCAAGTACTGAAAGAAGCAAGTCTGATACACTTTTCTGATTGGCCACTTCCGAAGCCGTGGATTATGTGGCCGCACAATCTGATTGGGGATATGACGCCGAGGTGCAAGAAGGGAATGGAAGGACAGGAGTGGGATTGTAGAGATAAGAGGGTGTGGTTGGGGTTGTATGATGATTTTAGGAGGAGGAGAAAAGTTGGTCACAGGTCTCAGGTTTTTGAGAGTGGTCGTGCTAATGAAGTCGAGCAGGATATATGCGCTTTGCTTTCAGCGCCTGCACCGGAGTGGCCGCCGAGGAATTATACGAAAAGCTAGAAAGAGGCATCCAGAAGAGCCCAGGTGGCTTTCTCTGCTCTTATATCAGCCTCTCTCTAAGTTCTCCGAGTACCAGGTCCGGAAGTAAGAATGACGAATACATCAACACGAGGGGCGAAACATGAGGACATATCTATCCAGCAAGCCGATGCCTCCAGCTCACCTCGGAAAGTTGATAGTAGATGTCTGATGTCCCCTCAAAAAGGGTGAATTTCACAGTCCATGCCTGTGGGTTAGAGGCATTGATCGCGTGATATCTCGTCTTCGGATAAACTCTTGTCAAAACCAACAAAGACATACTGCACGGCGTTACTCATCTGGCTCGACTCAAGGAGACAGCAAACCAAGTCTATGAGATCTCGCCACTATCATGTAGAGGAGGGGTTCATCACGTCTGGGAGAGAGATTTGAATAGAAAAAGGCCGGATTAGCAGTTTCTTCCGCCTGAAGGGTCGGCCATATAACGCTCATTGTAAGAGCTATTGAAAGAGGCTAAGAATTCAAGTTTGATGAGGCTTGATCACCTAAGCTGACAGCTTCGTTAACGGCTTCAGAATGCTAGTGCTTCATGGGCTGAAAGACTTCAACATCAAGTGGCTGGAGCAAATGAGTTTCATGCGATGGAGTATTGAGTGTCGCAGTCTGCCGTCTATGACAGAAGTTGATAAATTCAAAGGTAAGGTGTGATAAATAGCCGTCCAAAAGGAGTATACACTAGGGAGTCCTTTAGTGTCTCTTCGACGCCCGATCAAACAATGGGATCCATTCATAACCAGTCCAATAATTTGTATAACTCCATTCAGCCGTTGTAAATACGACGCTATTGCGGACGTTGTCCTCAGCCCATGTGCCTTGAATTTCAATGCTATTGAAGATCACCCATGGTGGAATACTTGCCCCATCACCATTGACATGCTTAATTACCGTGCAGGATTCACGATTGTTGGGGCAGGTCTTATGAACTTTGTCGACGTTCATATTGAGTAAATGATCCTATGTTTGCGATTAATGGTGTTGCACCGGTTTTGGCAATCTACTAGAACTTCTATCAATTCAAATGCTCACCAATCACGACCTGATCGTGTACATTACCATGATTGGCAGTCATAGTCTTCTGCTTGACTTTGTAAAGGTCTTTATGCCATTTTAGGAAGCGTCGTACCCAATTTTAAGGCCCTCTTGGGTGTGATCTTGGCTGTCGACTAGGATTTAATATTCAGCCTTTTCGATAAAAGAATAGGTGAGGCAGGCCCATATCATCCCATTCTTTCAAGTACCGGTATTCTATAAAGCCTCCTCTTGATAAGGTTCTAGACGTCGCAAATGTAATCCGGACACTTCAGACTTAGATGGTGTGCCCAGGTATCGGTTTCGGAGTCTTTGGTAAGGAACGACGAATTCTCGCGCAATATTGGACTGTGTAAGTGATATTTTTGTCTGATTGTCGGGCAACGCCGCGCACCACCATCAACTCTCGAGTTCATGCTGTCCCAGCGTAAAAAAACCAAAAATATGCGACTTACCCGGATCGAACGGATGCTAGTAAATGTTAATTGATGTTTGTGGTAATTGTGGAATATTCACGTACACCTTCAGATTATGCAGGCTGGAGTTGAACTTCAGTCTGACGCTCTGCACGGGTGTTAGCGAAATTTTTGTTTTTAGGATTTGACTTGCCTCCCAACTGAGCTAAAGTCGCAATTTCTAAAACGAATACGCTTATTAATGTATATAAATTTTAAATGGCGGAAAAGTTCCGAAAAACAATGCCATGTGACTCAACTACCAAAACTCCCAAAATAGGGGACAACACTATATATTGGGGTGATACAGAGTAGTCTCTCAGAAGTTCAAGACATGATAAGCGTATTCGAACACCGTTTCAATCACTCCAAACGACCATGTTTTGGTGGAGATATCGTTGCGCTCTATCCAAAATATGCTTCGCGATTGCGCCTGCAAAGCACCCCCTAAAGCAAACCCCGCAAAGCGCCCCCAAAGCACCCTCCAGAGCACCCTTCACAGCAGGAAGGGGTACATTGCCTCCAATACGAATCTGAGCGGTAAAACATGTATCATTCCTTGCTTTGAAGGGTGCTTTGAGGGCGTGCTTTGGGGGCGTGCTTTGCGAGGCACTTTGGGGGGTGGATCTCCAGGGGCCTCCGGGGAAACTTCAGGGGGTACAGTATGTGGGAGAGTCCTATCACGAATACGTCGGCATGCTTTACCACCAAAATTTGTATGTGAAGCAATCGATTGGTGCTCACTCCAGGGTTGCGACGAATACTGCTGTATCTGCAGTGGCATATATACTCTTATTTTGCAATTTGCTACCAAATTTACCAACCAACGAATCTCTTCACAGCAATACTACATACGTACAATAACAAGCTTACATTAAGCGCACATGAGGAAATTTCCCCCATACAAAAGACCCGATGAAGTCTCCGTTGATGACATTACACCAGGATATTTCGTACCACCCTTCTATGTAAACCCGATTTAGTAAACTCCGATCGCCGCCAGAGTCGAGGAAAAACTGGTCAATACGGAATACTCTCTCCCTCTGGATGTCCGACGTGAGCCCAAAAAGGGTCAATGAGAAGCATCTGTCGCAGCATGAACCAGATTTTATGCAATTCGACATGCGTAGAGGTCATCTACATTACGCAATGTCAAAGCGCGCCGCTGTTGAGTAAAAATAAATTGGCGAATGAGTGTCTCATGTCAACGACAACAGCACCTAATCGTCGACGCTTTTGGGTGCTTATTCCTGAAATTGACGTGTCGCTATGAATGACTATTTACATGGAGTGCAGCTCAGTTATTAGCTATTCATTGAGATCCTTGAGTCATCGTCGCGTCCAGTGAAGACTTTAAAAGGCCATTCAGCGACAAGATACTCGCTATTCGAATCATAATACGACTTGACATTAGCACCCCAAATTAACGTTAGAAGCATCGAGCTTTCGGAACATATAGGGAAACGGAATTATGTGGCTATCTACCACATCAATCTCAACCACCGATTTATCGTGGCTGGAAATTGAAATGTGTTCCTCCATCACCTTCTATAACATAAGCGGCTAATTATTCCATTGCTTCAATCGAAGCACTATTATGGGACCCACTAGCTGTTCAGCCTCCGTTAAAACTCGCTTCCTCATCATCTCAGACACTTACGGCATTGACTTCCCAGTATATGCCTTGACCACTTCAGCAAGTCGACGTAGTCATTTACTACGGCTATTTGACCGAAGAATCCAAACTATCGGAACCAAACTACCATCCAACTCCTCAAGGCAATCAACGCACCCCTTAAAACTCATTATCGCCGGCAACCACGGCTAGAAACTAGACATACCCGCCTTCGAGAAAATAATTTCCGCCGCCAGCTCCCCTCTCGACCCCGACCTCGTACAGAAAGTTTACGGTAACTACAACTCAGCTCGCCAACCCCTTTGGGGCGTAAAAGAAGCAAGTACCATCTTCCTAGATAAAAGAATGTACGAATTCATCTTCGAAAACAGGGTGTCACTTCTCTATGCCCCAGAGCGTGGACCCAGTGATAACATACGGATCGCTAAAGGGCGTTTTGGACTACACGTCATCTAAAGAGCGAACCAGCTGCTCCAATCTCTTCGCAGCTGTCGCCCGCACTCAACCACCGTTGCACTGCTTTGGACCTATCTATAAGGGCTATGGGGCGAAATTAGTGCACGTGGCGCGAGCACATTCACGAGAGGTCGAACCATTTTACAGACATTGATAATGGGAGGAGCGTGGTTGTGGAGAAATTGTCGGGGTTGAGGGCTTCGGAGCTTGATTCGAAGGACTCAAAGGAGGAGGAGATGAGCAAATTGGAGGAGCGCAGGAGGGAGAGGTGGTATGCAACGAGCCACTGTGAAGGGGATGAGCATGAGATCGAGAGGGGGAGGCGGACGCTTTTTCATGAATACGGCGATGCACGGTACGGAGGAGGAGGCTGGTGCAGTTGCCGTAGCTTGTGGATATCGAGCTGCTGAGGGCTAGATGTTTGGATTTGTTGCATTGCATGATACCCATATCGGCCACACTTCGAGGCGCTGATTTGGCGTTTTCCAACCCGCAAAGCTCGTCTGTATGGTCATGAACACCTAAGGCTTGGGCAACAACGCCAAGATGGGTCGTAAAAGAGGTTATCAGACTTTCATAAGAGCACAGCACAGAGAGATGGCCCTGTTTTTTGGGCATGAGTGCATCAATTCAAGGTTTACAGTGGATATCATTGCATACTGTATAATCTCGCTGGCTGACATCGCGCTCAGCGTGCATAATGCTGTGCAGGTTTGCTACTGGAAAGCAACACTTCAAAGACATCCCAACTTCACTGACTATTGTCACCTTCCGAGTCTGCACCCTCCACAAGACCCGCATCTGTCACCGTTTAATTGTTGCGGCTTGTATTGTGCCTTCACCTGTACGAGTTGAAGGGATCGGACCATCGGATAGACAGGACGGAATTTTGTCCTTCGTATTGCTTTACGCTCCGCCTTCGTCGCGGCCTGACAATCCTCCCATGGGGCCTTTTCTTATAACATATCCCGATCCATTTCTGGCGTATAACGGTGCAGGATCGCGTTGTCGCTTTTTTCTTATACGGGACGCATTGAGCAAGGATCAATGGATCGTCCCCAAGTGTCAATACAGGGTCCCGTGCAGAGACATATGTGTTACTGTTCTTGCGCGCGGCTAGGATGTAAGACGTTCAGTGAATGCTCTTCATATGCTGAGTATGCAAGGCTCGAACGCTTTGGTCAATGCATGTGGCCCACGCGGCATCAGGACCTTGATTCAATGAAACGCGAAGTCCTTAATGCAGAGGGTCCTTCCTGTTCAGTCCGATCGAATGGTGTCTGATGGTCTCTTCTGGAAGTCGTCCTATAGTGGAAGCTGTCTTTCGTATACCTGTCTCACAAGTGTCGTGCAATGCGCATCCGAACGATGTGTGATTGCCCCACATAGAGTCTTATGTAATCCTCATCCACTGGGTCCGACATATCTGACACGACTCCGATGTACCATCCTGTCCCTTTTTCCTCTTTTGCACTAGGCAGATTCTGCAGACTGTTGACCAGAAGTCAGCGACATACGTAGATCAGCTTCTACACCATACCGAGACAGGTTATCAAAGCTCTTATCAATAATGAGCTGTCGGGTCTGCGTGGTGGATGACTGCCATAAGGCATCATCGAGACGGTTCTCTCGGACAGACTGTTGTTGTTGTTGTTGGTCCGTGCATTGACAGAGTATACTTTCGAATAGCTTGTCGAATTCTCCACGATCATCTTCGTTATCTGCCTCGTCCAGTATCGGAAATACACTTTGCCCTTGCCATTCAGAGATGGCATTGGTAACATGGCCAAGTTCGATTTCGTCTAGATCTCTATCTTGTGCCCCTTCCCAACTGCGGTTCATAGCTGCCTCGATTTCTTTGTTCACTTACTCTCACTCTCTCTGCCAAGCTAATCCTCCAAAGCTCGGGATCGTTCTTTTCGATATTCTCTGCTTTTTTCTTTGCTTTTGCATCATGCTTGAGGTAAGTAACGGTGGGCACATCTTTCTCCGTTGGAGGTGGCGAAGGTTTTCTTCGGTGCAAATACGGACAGCTATCACCTTTCAAGCACCCAGCAGTCGTGTTGAAGTATCTCGAGAGCGTGTTGATTGGTCTGAAAGTCTCGTGAAGGATAATATACATACCTGCACGGAATTTTCGACACATGTTCCTTCCAAGCCGGACTTCCTTTCACCGGCTCACCAGGCTTTACCGCCTGCAATTCAGGATCATCAGGTGCGGAAGCTTCGAGGCCCGTGAGAGGTGGCAACTTTGCCGCCTGTAATCCGGAATCATGAGGCGCGAGAACGTTGGATCCGCTGGGAGGTGGCAGAGGCGTCTGCTCGTCCAAGAACGGGCAACGTGCACCTTTCCAGCACCCAGCAGGCTTCCAAAAATATCTGCACAGAGCATCGGTCAGCCTTAAGAGTAATATTGAAGATCTTGACATGTATACCTGCACGGAGTTTGGAGTTTTGCCTTGTGTCCGCGATCTTTAGGTGTGGCAGTTGTCACTTGTCGTCGCTTGTTCTCCTCACCGTCTAAGAAAACCTCTCTCCTCTTTGCTTCGCCTCTGAGGAGGCTTTGGCTGGTATCTGAGGGGCCCCGGTTGACATGGTTTAGATGGAACCGGCTGGAGACCTGGAGGTGATTCATATGGGTAAGACATGATGCGTGACAGTATCTTGCCTTGAATGGTACAGCATCGATAATACACAGACTCACTCTAATGATGGCAACGTCACTGTCATTGCGGTCAGAGCCAATCTCATCAATTTATTCTCTCATACGGCTTTGATGTCGGGGATCAGCAATGCAACCGCCATTTCGTCTAGTGGTCCGACTCAAGCGTCAAGCAACTTGGGCACACCGACTTGCGCCGAGTGTGGTCTCACTTTTTCTCGTCCCGCTGATCTGCACCGCCTTTCCGATGTCAGAAAAAAAACCGAGCTCACGCTTCCCCCACGCTCTCCCATTCCTGCTTGCACCTACTTCGTCCCCGGCACATCAGCGCCCCTAGCCGCAATGACCTTAAACGCCTGCACATGATCCGCGAGCACTTTCTTCACCGCCGCCCGCTCCCCCATCCGCTTATACCAAGCGTCGACGTGCGGGAACTCCTTCGCCACGTCCGGCGCGTCCTCCCGCATGATGAAATCCAAGCGCGAGTGGAAGGCCACGTAGCTCAGATCTGCGGCGCTGCATTTACCGCCCACGAGCCACTGTTTCTCGGCCAGCTCGTCGTTCAGCACTTGCAGCACCCGCCGGAAGTCTTTCACGTAGCTGGCGCGCGCGGTGGGGTTGGCGGTGAGGAAGGCCCAGTGGAAGATGTGTTGCAGGAGGGGTCCTTGGGTTGTTGTTTGGAATTGCAGCCATTGTTTTGTGAGGTATCGCTCCTTCAAAGTCGAGAAGGAGATCAGCTTCGATGTGTCGTATTGCTTGAGGAGATAGTCCATGATGGCGCCGGACTGGGTGCTGGGTTAGCTGGTTTGTTTGGCTGCGGAAGCGAAGCATTTACCTCGGCGAGTAGGAGATCGGTGTTGGGGTCCTCGATTACGGGCGACATGCCGTTGCGGTTTAGGGCGAGGAAGGCGGGCTGCTTTAGCTCGGGAGTCGTGCGGATTTGGGTCGTGTAGGGCACGTTGAGCTCTTCGAGGAGGAGAGCGATTTTCCATGGGTTTGGTCCCGCTACGGTCGGTTAGTAGAATTGAGGATTTGGATGTAGATTGTTTCTTACGATGGCCGTGGAGGGTTATTGGTTTGAGGGAAGACATTTTCTGATGGCTCGTATGTTGAGGTTGAGATTGTTGAGAAGTGGAGACTAGGGGGAAGACGGATATTCTTGTGAAGTCTGGTCTTTGAGTCGTGCTTCTATCATCCTCCTTTGTATATTTATGGACCAATCCACCATTGTCATGCTAAGAAGGGTTTATGTACAAAATTCGGGATGATTCGCGCTCTTTCCCTCGATGGTCAGCCGCAACCTTCAAGGGTAGATTCAAGCCACACATGTTAGACCTGCTTCGTGCTTTGAGAGGGCCGGCGATAGGACGAATGATGCTCAGTATCGGACGAATGGTCGGCGATAGGACGAAATCGGACTTAGCAGAGGCGGATCTTCTGCGGTTTACGTGGATGCTGTTGAGCTAATCATGAACATTTCGTGAAAACTGCATCGGGTTTTCTTGTGAGCAGAGAGTAAGTTGCGGTTGGCTCTAGAATAGACAATGAAAAGAAGGGCAGATTTTCGATATACTCCGTCATAGAATCAGACGGTATGCGAGTCCTGGCAGGCAACAAGGTGACGAGTACCCGAATCCGCCTCGGTCCTATGCTTACCAAACAAAGGCAGTGTCGAGTGCTTCGGCAAGCTTGGATATGCCCAACTATGAATTGAGAGATACTATGACCGGTGATCACAAAGCTATATCTCGATTTGTGGGGCGCGACGACCCCGGGTACTCCAAGATGACTGCAGCACTGAAACGGTTTGGGAAGACCCGCTGCAGTATTGATAAAGGCCAACAAAGCAGTAGGAGAACCTGATGAGAATAGTCATGTGCCAGAAGTTCTGATGATATTTTCAGTTCTATCAGATGGCGAGAAAACGTGTTTGCAGATCCTCTGTAAATCTGATTACTACAAACATAAGCAACGAAATCCACAGAGAGCCACTGGAACGTGTATGTGGTTTTTGGATCATCCGCAATACCGAGAGTGGACAGAGAAACAGTCTTCCAGCCTTCTCTGGGTATCGGGAGATCCAGGATGCGGGAAGTCCGTGCTGTCTTCCTTTCTAGTTGATGAGTTTGTTGAGGAATTGCGAAGCAGCGAAACTGCCTCCCAGAGCTTAGTATGCTACTTCTTCTGCAAAGATGACAACGATGAGCAGAAGAGCGGCACCTTGGTCCTATCTGCCATCCTGCATCAACTCTTAAAATATCGACCTGAACTTATTGACTACGCCATGCCAGAGTTCCATTCGAAGGGCAAAAAGTTTACAGAAGAGTTTGCTACACTATGGGGAATTTTCATCACATCCGTCGAGAATTCAGGTCTAGAAACTGTTGCCTGCATCATCGACGGGTTAGATGAATGTGAAGAGACAACACGAGGCCTCCTGATTAGTTCCCTAACCTCCTATTATTCAAGTAGTCGCGCAGGCATTCAGTGTCAAACTTCTCTGAAATTCATTGTCACCAGCCGTCCGCTTCCGTCCATCAAAAATGGGTTCTTCGAGGTTCGAATCGTCAGGTTAAAGGCGGAAGATGAGACTCGAGCAATTACGGGTGATATTACGCTGGCCATAAGAGAGAGATTAGACAAGCTACAATCTGTAAGACGAATATCCGGCACAATTCGGAAGAAGCTAGAGAATCATCTGATTTGCAATGCTGACCGAACTTTTCTCTGGGCGTCGCTGACGATTGAAATGCTTGAAAAAAGCACAAAGGCATCCGAGAGCGCATTCGATGAAATACTAGAAAACCTACCCAAGTCTTTAGATGCAATGTATGAGAAAATACTCAATCAAACGCCCGATCAGGATGAGGCGATATTAATACTTCAAATCATCATTGCAGCCTTCAGACCGCTAACACTGGACGAAATCAATGTTGCAATGTCTATCAGAGAGCGTCACCGAACTTTGAAGGACCTTGAACGTGACCTCGAACCCTGTGTCGAACAGACTTTGAGGAATCTATGCGGTCTTTTCATTCGGGTCGTTGGATCCAAAGTCTATCTTGTTCATCAAACGGGAAAGGAGTTTTTGAGTGGCGCACTGCATAATACCAGTCCCTCGCAGCCAGTGTGGAAACACTGCTTATCGATCGTTCACGCCGATCTAGTACTGTGTCAAAGATGCATTTGGTATATCTCATTGAAAGACTTTGAGGAGCTCACCGAGGAAGACTTTGAAAAGAAATTGTCAACTTTGAGGGATAGTTTTCCTTTCTTGAATTATGCAACAAAGCACTGGATATTCCACTTTGATGAAACCGGACTAGAATATCGGGACCTTTGCACGAAAATACTACAGATTTGCTATACACCATCAAAACGGGTTCTTTGGACCGCTCTTGACTGTCATAATTATATTATCGGTCTGCGATACTACCTGAAGTCTGGAAATTGGCGTCAGAATAGCTCAGTTGCACTCACAGTCGGATCGTATCTAGGGTCTCGTAGTCTAGTACGACTAGCGCTGAACAAGGAATATATCCAGATTACTACTAACCAAGGTAGCATCAGTGTGGTGTCAAATCCTTTATCCGTTGGAGAAAGCGTTGATATATTATGCGGGGACTACCGCTTGGCATTACTCGCGGCGATTGATTCTAGTCATGCAGACGTGTTCGAGCTTTTACTGCAACACGGGCTAAAGGTAAATGATACGAGCGGAAGACTGGACCTCCGTTTTCTCAGAGCAACTGAAAAGTCCGACACAACGCTATTGCAACTACTGCTAGACCAAGAAGTCGAAATAAATATGAGAGATCAAGATCGCGATTCGCTGCTGGAAATAGCAATAGGAAAGGGTCATGCAGATGTGGTGAAGCTTTTACTGCAACACGGGCCTAACGTAAATGATACAAATGGCAAAGAAGACCCCCCACTTCTTAGAGCAACTGGAAAATCTGACCTCTATGTGATGCAATCACTGCTTGACCTTGGGGCCAACGTCAATATAAGAAGTTATCGCCATGAGACAGCGTTGCAGATAGCAATAGATAAAGATTATTTAGACGGGGTGCAACTTTTACTGCGACACGGCGCAAATGCGAATGACACAGGCGCACTCCTCAGGGCGACTGAGCAATCCAATGCGGCAGCATTACAGTTGCTGCTAGATTATGGGGCAGACGCCAGTATGAACAACCAAGAATACAACTCAGCTTTACAGTTAGCAACCAAGAACGGTTCCGCCCACATGATACAGCTTCTCTTAGATAACGGAGCAGATGCGAACTTTAGAATTGGAGTAGCCATCCCTCCACTGATACTAGGTGTTAGGCTAGCAGCTTTGAGGCTCCAGGCAGCGCCAACGTGGATGTTGCTACACGATCCCTCGGAATTTCCGGACTTTCATCTGAACTTATCCGCAAAGGAAAAAAGTTTATGGATCGAAATAAGGTCCAGGGCAAAACTAGTTCAAACGCTTCAAAAGAATGCAATACACATTGAGAGGCAAGAAGGCGCTAAGGATCTGAGGCTCGCAACTCATGAACAGTACTTGGATTCAATTGAGGTCCTTCTGAAGAGCGGGGCAGATACCGAAGTTCTGGAAAATGGAGATGTAACAGCCCTACAAATAGCAGCATCTATAGATGATTGGAAAATGGTGCAGCTACTCATAAAGTACCGTGCTAACTGTAATGTCAATGTTGGAACTTACTCTAGGCTTCTACATCACTTTGCAGCTGCGGGCAATATAGAAACAGTGCAACTGCTACTCGAAAGAGAAGTTTACATCAGAGACCATGGTAGCGAGTATAGAACCGCCCTGCAAGCTCCAGCAGAGAGAAATCGTTGGGATATGGTGCTGTTACTTTTGGAACATGCTAGGGACTGCAAAGTTCAGATTGGATTAGATGGTTCCCTTCTAAAACTGGCTGCAGCTCACGGTGGTATGGAATGTGTGCAACTGCTGCTTGAGGTAGGAGTAGATGGGAATAGTGACATTTCATGGCTTGATACCGCATTAAACTATGCAGCGGAGAAAGGTCGACCAGAGGCGGTAGAGCTGATATTGGCCAAAGGGGCTAATGTCAATGCACGAGCAGGGAAACGTGACGGTACTGTGCTTCACAGCGTAGCTGAAAGTTCAGACGGGGCTGAGACAATAGTAAAAGCACAGATGGTATTTGAAGCTGGATCCGACGCCTCTGTTGTAGATCGGAATCACAACACAGCGTTACATGTGGCTGCGTCTGCCGGACACTCAAAAGTGGTAAAATTACTCATTGATAAAGGAGCGGACATCGATGCGACCAACAATCGTCAAAACACTGCGTTACATGAAGCCGCTTATTCCGGGCATCTAATGACCGTGAGAGTACTTTGTAATGGAAGGGCAGATGTTACTATTATCAACGACCGTCAGAATACTGCATTACACGAGGCCGTCTATTCTGGATGCCCATCGGTATTAGAAATACTTATCAATAAAGGAGCAGATATCAATGCTGTTAGTGAGATGGAAGGCAGCCCTCTTATCATAGCAGCTTACGAAGGTCAAGAAGAGATTGCTCAATTACTACGGTCTAGGGGGGCTGATTTCAAGTCAAGCTGCGGGAACTTTGGGACACCTCTTCAAGCTGCACACAAGGCAGGAAATCAACGAGTTGTACAGCTGTTACTGGACGGTGGTGCTGATCCTGAATACGGGAAGAAGGAGTTGGAGCGTATCCGGAAAAATCTAGGATGCAGATCCCAGCGCCCTACTAGGACATAACTCCTTTTTCTTGCGCAGGATTTTGTCCCATTAAGTAGCTTTGTCGTCATTGGAGACACCGTTTTCGAAATCAAAGTTTGAGGGATCCACCAGAGCGTTGATTGATCAACCAAGCAACGAACTCAGACATAAGTGAGCGATGGCTTCTTCATTGGGGGTTTACGAGAAACGCGAAGGGGCCGGAAGAGCTTAGGAATACAAGCAAAGTAATTGGCTTCGCTTCAACAGCCTCTGGAGCCTGCAGAAAGGACATGGGATATTCCAACCGAACCTCATGTACGTAAATCTCGTACTCCTATGATCTCACCGTCTTACCACCGAGTACTTGATCTAGATCTCTAGATGTTGGACTAAGACCCTAAAACATGCAGATACAATAGAGTTGAACTGTTCAGATCGGCAGAGCTAGCGGCGAGACAAGCTATCATCATACCTTTGCAACTATGTGTCGAGATTTTAGCGGGAAAACGACAACATGAAGACATACCCAGCTCGAAATGATGAAGTAAAGTATGGAAATTCGAAATCAACCCGCTCTGGCTTCTCACAGAAGCCATGAGCCACACGTTCCAAATTCAGGCTTGCTTTGGCATTTCCATCACGTTCACCGAAGCCCCTTACCTCCGGAGGGTGTTTCAGACCCACATTCTAGCATCTCGATCATCGGGATCTTGTATGGCAACTAACAAAACATTTCTATGGGCACGAAGTCATCATTACCGGGAGTAATTGCTCTGGTAGGACAAATCCAACAGAACAACCCTAATGAAAACGCCTGGAATCCTTCCACGCCTATGCCTTGTACTATTGGTCTACAAGTCTTAGCGGCATTGTCACACACAGATCATGACTATTACTTCCCATAATATGTCAGGCATGGGTAAAGTCATTGCCCAACACCCTCATCTCAATCCGCAACGAATCCCGTTTCCAGAACAAGCTTATAGGTGCTTCGCCCGTCATACGAGCAAATGTGCCAGACCAGCTTTGACAAGACGCGTGTATGTATAGCAACATACTGCAGGTATTAAAGTCGAATTCACTCGACTTGTTTCTTCTTTCGCCTTTTCGGCAGAACTGGCGATCCTTGGGGCCAAGTGTATAGAAGCGGGAGAAGAGGACGGTTTTCCTGTCACAATGGATGCGTCCCGGAGCTGAAAACGCGTTCTTTCGACGTTGGGGGTTTGGTGGGACAGAAAAGAGAATTGACATGATCTTTCGTAAATTTCCTCATTTGGGATTCGCAGGTACCATGGTGCATGGTAATTCTGTGAATGCGATGGAGATTGCGGATCGAAAGACTGCAGAAGGATAGACTGATAGATCATCTCGTGGCCATTTTTACAAGGTCAGGAGTAGAACATTCTTTATGAAACATCTTATATCTTTATTATTCTCCACTACATCGCCACCCTTACACCATCATCTTTCCCATCGCAAGCCCCGTCAACACATTCCCCACCCAACCCTCCGCCCCACTCGCCCATCCCCACCCTCTCCAACCACCCCCTTCCCCACCAAAGCGCCCAAACACCCATCTTGTATCCACACAAGCCGCTTAGCAGCTCTTCTTACTCTAGTAGCGATACCACATTCTTGACAAGAAAACCAGGTCGGTCGATTGGTTGGAAAATGTAGCGTTTGAGAGTTGTGGGTTGTTTCGTTTGGGGGGTGGGATGTGAAGGTTGTGGGAGTGGGAGTAAATGTTTTTTGCACAGGATTTAGTACAGTCGTTTCTACCTATACAGCAACATGATGCGAGCGAAGGTGTTTGTAATGGATCGAAGCTGAAGAATTCGAACGAGTAAAACGAAGATTCGGTTGATCCCGGTTGTTGATGTAGAACAGACTAATGTCGGAACTCTTTGATGATCTCGATGTCCTAAGATGCAGGATTTTCATACATGTCTGTATCGAGGTGACTGCAGAGATCGTTTCTAGAATTTCAAGCTTCCAAGTCTCCGGTGGAAGAAGACGTTGTTAATATTGGGCTTGTGTCGGTTTCGACTGATGAAATTCTTTCTTTTATGGGGAAACGCTGACGGATGCACCAGCTTTATTATAGCGATAGTAAGCTGTGGTGCAATTTCCGTGTCT
>JAABUR0100001858.1_pt1 | contig 35390 bp, 34 predicted proteins | sample 5560091 | NCBI WGS metagenome assembly JAABUR01 (sample SAMN10711879, study PRJNA513375) | rock metagenome | isolation source: Antarctica rocks | place: Antarctica: Victoria Land, University Valley sud | reverse complement strand
TGTTCAACGACAACTGGGTCACCCGCGACGAGCTCTACGCCACCGGCGCCGCCTTCACCGTCGTGGCGTGGGGGTTCGCCTATCTCTACTCGGTCATCCAGATCGTCCAGCCGCAGTCCTTCAGCGCGTTCTCCAACGCCGCGCAGCCGCGCACCTGGTTCGAGCTGCTGTTCCTGTCCTTCACGACGCTGACGTCGGTCGGGCTCTCGGACATCGGCCCGATCCGGCCGCACGCCCGGTCGGTGATCATGATCGAGCAGGTGGCCGGCGTCATGTACGTCGCACTGGTCATCTCCCGCCTCGTCGGGTTGACCATCGCCCGCTTCAAGAGGTGAGGGCGAGCCGGGACCTCCGGGTTCGGGAGGGAGCCCGTCCAGCTCGGCCGACGTCGCCAGCAAGGGACCTAGCAGAGGTTGGGTGACTCAGCACACGGCATACTCTCTGCTCAGTCGCCCACGCTCTGCTGAGTCGGTCGACGACCCGGACCATGAAGCCGGGGACCCCCGTCGAGCTCGGCGAATGTCGCCATCGACGGGCCGCGGCGCGAGGCGAGGTCACGGGCCACCGCCTCGACGTCACGCATGACCCTCAGCGTGTTGCCGCCGGCGAGCTTGGCCAGGTCATCGTCGGACCAGCCCCGGCCGGCTAGCGCCGCGAAGAGGCGCGGGTAGCCGCTGACGTCCTCGAGGCCGACCGGGTAGGTGTCGGTGCCGTCGTAGTCCCCGCCGATCCCAATGTGGTCGATGCCGGCGACCTCCCGGACGTGCTCGCAGTGGCGCACCACGTCGTCGATCGTCGCCTGGGGCTTGGGGTGGTCGTGGGCTCGCGCCCTGGTGAACGCGAGGAAGTCGACGTAGTCCTTGGCGTCCACGCCCACCTGGGCAGCCGCCGCGGCTGCCTCCGCACGCCACCGTGCCACGTGCTCGTTGATGAACTCCGGCACGAAGGTCACCATGCACGTCCCGCCGCCGACCCGCATCGTCTCGAGCACGTCGTCGGGGACGTTGCGCGGGACGTGGGTCACGCCGCGCGCGGACGAGTGGCTGAAGATCACCGGGGCCTCGGCGGCCGCTAGTGCCGCCCGCATGGTGTCGGGGGAGACGTGGGAAAGGTCGACCATCATCCCGATCCGGTTCATCTCGCGGACGACCTCGACGCCGAACCGCGACAGGCCGCCGAGGGCCGGCACGTCCGTGGCGGAGTCCGCCCACGGGGTGTTGTCGTTGTGGGTCAGCGTCATGTACCGCACCCCGAGGACGTGCAGCATCCGCAACGCGGCCAGGGAGCTGCCGATCGACTGACCCCCCTCCGCGCCCATGAGTGAGGCGATCCGGCCGGAGGCGAGGACCGCCTGGAGCTCGTCGGCAGTCCTGGCGAAGCCGAGGTCGTCGGGATAGCTGGCGACGAGGTGGTGGACGGCGTCGACCTGCTCGAGCGTCGCGGTGACGGCGGTGTCCCCGGGCAGGTTGCTCGGCACGAACACCGACCAGAACTGGGCCCCCACGCGGCCGGTGCGCAGCCGCGCCAGGTCGGTGCTCGTCGTCGACAGCGACGTGGCGATGTCGAGGCGGGCGAAGTCGTAGCCGGTCTGCGCGCGGGCCTGCCACGGGAAGTCGTTGTGCCCGTCAATGAGCGGGTATGCCGTGAGCAGGCGGTCGATGCGCTCGTCGACGTCCGCGTGGGCTGGGGACACGGGGCTGGGCCGGCTCGTCACGGGCCGATCATGGCAGGCGCCGGCTCGTCCGGCTCGTCCGGGCCGTCCGGCTCGTCCGGGCCGTCCATGGCGGCCACACGGCATACCTCGTCGTTGGGGGTTGAGCGGGGCGGGGGCCGGATCCGCTCGGTCGGTGCGGGTGTGGGGCCGCCGTAGACTCGCGGGGTGACGACCTCCGCAGTGCCGCGCCGCCGTGTCGCCCTGGTGACCCTGGGCTGCACCCGCAACGAGGTCGACTCCGAAGAGCTCGCCGGGCGGCTGCAGTCGCAGGGCTGGGACCTCGTCGAGGATGCCGCCGATGCCGACGTGGCCGTCGTCAACACGTGTGGCTTCGTCGAGCAGGCGAAGAAGGACTCCATCGACGCGCTGCTCGAGGCGACCGACCTCAAGGACGGCGTGAACCGGACCCAGGCGGTCGTCGCTGTGGGGTGTCTCGCGGAGCGCTACGGTGAACAGCTCGCGGCACAGCTGCCCGAGGCGGACGCCGTGCTGGGATTCGACTCCTACGGCGACATGTCGGCCCACCTGGCCTCGATCCTCGGTGGCGGGCACGTCGCCTCGCACACTCCTACGGATCGGCGGCGGCTCCTGCCGCTGTCACCGGTGGACCGACCCGGGGAGGCTGGCAGGGTGTCACTGCCCGGACACGCCAGCGCGGGCGTCGCCCCGGCGGACGTTGTCGCCATCGACGGGCCGGTGCCGGCGAGCGGGCCCCGCGTCATCCGCGCGCGGCTGGACGGCCGCCCGTGGGCCCCGCTGAAGATCGCCAGCGGCTGCGACCGCCGTTGTGCCTTCTGCGCCATCCCCATGTTCCGCGGAGCGTTCCTGTCTCGCCGGCCCGCCGACGTCATCGCGGAAGCCCGTTGGCTCGGCCAGCACGGCGTGCGCGAGGTCTTCCTCGTCAGCGAGAACTCCACGTCCTACGGCAAGGATCTCGGCGACCTCGCCCTGCTCGAGAAGCTGCTGCCGGAGCTGGCGGTCGTCGAGGGCATCCAGCGGGTGCGGGTCTCCTACCTCCAACCGGCCGAGATCCGTCCCGGGCTGCTCACCGCCATGGCCGGGACTCCCGGCGTCGTGCCCTACTACGACATCTCCTTCCAGCACGCTTCGGAGCCGTTGCTGCGCCGGATGCGCCGGTTCGGTGGGCGGGAGGCGTTCCTCGACCTGCTCGGCAGGGTGCGTGAGACCTCCCCGCTCGCCGGGATCCGATCCAACGTCATCGTCGGCTTCCCCGGCGAGACCGAGGCAGACGTCGAGGAGCTGGAGGCGTTCCTCATGGCCGCCCGGCTCGACGTCGTGGGCGTCTTCGGGTACTCGGACGAGGACGGCACGGAGGCCGAGGGCTATGACGCCAAGCTGCCGTCTGACGTCATCTCCGACCGGGTGACCCGGCTCACCTCGCTCGTCGAGGAGCTGAACGCCCAGCGGGCCGAGGAGCGGGTCGGCGAGACGGTCGAGGTGCTCGTCGAAAACCTCGACGACCACGAGGTCTCCGGTCGCGCCGCCCACCAGGGCCCGGACGTCGACGGCGTCACCCTTCTCGAGGTCGGCGGCGACGCCGCCGCGCTGAAGGTCGGCGACCTCGTGACGGCCACCGTGGTCGGCACGGACGGCATCGACCTCGTCGCCCAGGTGCGGTGAGCGGCATCGACCCCGGCCCTCCGGCCGGGGAGGCGGCCGGCACCCCGGGCCCTGCCCGCGTGCCCGCACCAAGCCCGTGGAACCTGCCCAACGCCCTGACCGTCCTGAGGATCCTCCTCGTCCCGGTCTTCGGCTGGCTGCTGCTGTCCGAGGACGGCCAGAGCACCGGCTACCGCCTGGCCGCGTTCGGCGTCTTCGTCGTCGCGATGATCACCGACAGCGTTGACGGTGACATTGCCCGGCGCAAGGGGCTGGTGACCGACTTCGGCAAGGTCTCCGACCCCATCGCCGACAAGGCACTCGTCGGGATGGGGCTCGTCGCCCTGTCGGTCATCGACCTCGTCCCCTGGTGGATCACGGTGGTCATCCTCGTGCGCGAGATCGGCATCACCGCGATGCGCTTTCTCGTCATCCGGCACGGGGTGATGCCCGCAGGCCGCGGAGGCAAGCTCAAGACCGGGCTCCAGACCGCGGCGCTCTCGATGCTCATCTTCCCCCTGACCGTGCTGCCCCTGGCGGGGTTGTGGCAGACCATGGCGTTCGTGCTGCTCGTCGCGGCCCTCGTCGTCACGGTCGTCACCGGGGTCGACTACGTCACCAAGGCGCGCCAGCTGCGCCGCACCAGCCCGCGCGCCGCAGCCAACCGGGCCCGCCGGGCCGGCCGCCAGGGCCCGTGACCCCCAGCGTCGTCACCCGGCTTCGCGAGCTCGATCAGACGGTCGCCGCCGCCGAGTCGCTGACCGGAGGGCTGGTCACCGCCCGCCTCGTCGACACCCCAGGGGCGTCGGCCGTCGTCCGCGGCGGCGTCGTGGCCTACGCCACCGACCTCAAGGCCTCGGTGCTCGGCGTCGACGATGAGCTGCTCAGCACCCACGGCGCGGTGGACCCCGAGGTGGCCTCCCGGATGGCCGTCGGAGTTCGGCGGGTGCTCGGCGCCGACTGGGGCCTGGCAACGACGGGCGTCGCCGGACCCGACCCGCAGGACGGTATGCCGGTGGGCACGGTCTACGTCGCCGTCGCCGGTCCCAGCGGGATCACCGTCGAGCGCCTCGAGCTCGGCGGGGGTCGAGCCGCGATCCGGGCGGCCACCGTCGAGGCGGTCCTCGACCTGCTGGCCCGCTCGCTGCCCTCGCCGCGGGACGGGGAGTAAACGCGGGTGACCACCCGTTGACCAGGTGTTCGCCTCCGGCCCGGCCCCCGGCATACTCCGGGCGCCCGGCATACTCCGGGCGCCCGGCATGCTCCGGGCGCCCGGCATGCTCCGGGCGCGACGGGTTATGGTGGATGGGTCGGCGCGGGATGGGCGCCGAGGACGGACCGAGATGCAGCGAAGGAGGGGTCATGATCCTGTTGCGACGTGAGCTGGGTGATGTGCTGCGCGAGCAGCGCCAGCACCAGGGCCGGACCCTGCGCGAGGTCTCGGCTTCGGCCGCCGTCTCCCTCGGCTACCTCAGCGAGGTCGAGCGCGGCGAGAAGGAGGCCTCCTCGGAGCTCCTGGGCTCGATCTGCACCGCCCTCGGGATGCCACTGTCCACGGTCCTCAGCCAGGTCTCGTCGCGGGTCGCCGAGACCGAGGCGCTGATCGCACCGGTCACGTTGCCGGTCGCCGCGCCGTCCTCGATAGCCTCCGCGGCCTGACCAGCCCGACCGCTTCGTGAGCCGGGTCGAGGCGGTCACCTGCACCCGCCTGCGGGTCCCGCTGCACACCCCGTTCGTCACCGCGCTGCGGCGCACCGGGTCGACGGACACCGTCGTCGTGCAGATCACCGACTCGGACGGCAACACCGGCTGGGGCGAGGCCCCGCAGGTCTGGCAGGTCACGGGCGAGTCGCTGGCGGGCGCCACAGCGTGCATCGAGGAGATGCTGGCCCCGCTCGTCGTCGGACGCGACGTCGACGACTGGCAGGAGCTCGCTGCCGCCGTGCAACGCGCCGTGGCGCGCAACTTCGGCGCCAAGGCGGCCGTCGACGTCGCCCTGCACGACCTCGTCGCCCGACGGGCCGCCGTCACGTTGGCTGCTCTGCTCCGCGGGCCTGGTTCCGGTGCGACGTCTGCGACGGGCACCGGAGACAACGGCCATGGTCGTGTATCGGCGAACGCGGGACCGACCGCCGGGTCCACTGCAGACGTCGTGTCCACCGACGTCACCCTCTCGGCGGGTTCGGCGGACGAGCTCGGCCCGACAGCACGGCGGCGCGTCGCCGAGAGGTTCACGACGCTGAAGATGAAGGTCGGCACCGATGCCGCGACCGATGTGGCCCGCGTTCGCGCGGTCCGCGACGCCGTCGGTCCGGACGTGACGATCCGGCTGGACGCGAACCAGGGGTGGACCCCAGAGGACGCGGTCGAGGTCATCCGGGCGCTCGAGCGGGCCGAGCTCGCTGTCGAGCTCGTGGAGCAGCCCGTGGCCGGCGACGACGTGGAAGGGCTCGCCTGGGTTCGCAGCCGGGTCGGATTGCCCGTCATGGCCGACGAGTCGCTCTACTCGCTGCGTGACCTCGACCGGGTCCTCCGCCTCGAGGCCGCCGACATGGTCAACGTCAAGCTCGCCAAGTGCGGGTCTCTCGGGGTGGCGATGGCCCTGCTCCGAAAAGCGACGGAGCACGGGCTGGGGACGATCGTCGGATCGATGATGGAGACCCACATCGGGGTCGGCGCCGCGGCCAGGCTCGTCGCCGCGAACCCCACGTCCCTGACGAGCGACCTCGACGCGGCCTGGTGGGCGGCGAGGACACCGGTCGTGGGTGGCCTGACGTATGCCGGATCGACGGTAACGCTCCCTGCGGCGCCGGGCCTCGGCATCGACGCCTTGGCGCTTCACTGACCGTCGGGCCATACATGCTGGCCGCGCTTTCCTCCGTGAGAACGTGGCGGTGCACCGATCGACTAAAGTCGGTACTCGTGACAACTGCAGCGACGAACCCTCCGTCGCGTATTGGGAAGCGGCTGCGTCTGAGCGATGACGCGGCGACGCACGTTCGCGAGCTGATTGTCGCCGGGCAACTGAAGGCTGGCGAGTTCATCCGGTCGGAGGCTGTCGCTGACGAACTGGGCATCAGCGCGACCCCGGCACGTGAGGGTCTCCTGATCTTGCAAAGTGAGGGGTTCGTCACGGGTGTGCCGCGACGGGGGTTTCGCGTCTCGCCGCTGTCTCGCAAGGACATCAGTGACACCTTCGACGCCCAGGCACTCTTGGCGGGTGAGCTTGCGGCCCGGGCTGCTCTGCTCCTGACGCCCAGCGAACAGGGGGAGTTGCGCCGTCTGCAGAGTGACCTGGAGACGGCCGCCGAGCGCCATGACCTCGAAGAGGTCGAAGCCTTGAACTTCCGGTTCCATCGATTGATCTATCGCGCCGCCCAAGCGCCGAAAATTCACTGGTTACTCGGGGCGACCCTTGTTTATGCGCCACGTCGATTCTACTCCGCCATCGAGGGATGGGCCGACTCAACGACTCATGACCACCACGACGTGCTGGCAGGTCTTCTGGACGGGGATGGCGAAGGCGCGAGGGCAGCAATGGCGGCTCACATTCGCAACGCGGGCCGGCTCCTCAATGAGCACCTGGCGGACGCCGAGCGCCCGTGAGGTTCACCTCGTCGCCCCAGGGACGGCTCACCACCCAGCGCGCCTGAGCGCGGTCCCTGGCTCTCACCTGCCCAGCACGAGACCCGAAGCGCGCGGGTACCCGTAGTTCCCGACGCGACTTCCGTCCGCTGAGGCGAGTCTCACTCGGCGTTGCTCTCGCCGTCGATGTAGTCTATGTTCTATATTCATCCCGGGGCAACGGAGCCTCGGTGGGCGTCCTGAGGCGGGAGCAGCACCATGGCTGATGAGGTTCTTCGAGTTGGCAGTGAATGGCGGTTGGGATCCCAGACCTTCCCAAGCGTGAACCCGTTCACCCGGGAGCCATGGGCGTCTGTGCCTGAAGCGACCGAGGCCGACGTAGTCGATGCGATTGCCGCTGCACGGGAGGCCTTCGACCACGGGCCATGGCCCAGGCTGGGCATCGAAGACCGGGCGGCTGTTCTCTACCGGATCGCGGACCTAATCGAGCGGGACGCCGGCGAGCTAGCCCTGGCTGAAAGCCAGGACAACGGTAAGGGCATCCGGGAGGTTTCCGGTCAGATTAAGTCGCTCCCGGCCTGGTATCGCTACTTCGCCAACCTCGCTAGTGCGCATGACGGTCGCGTTGTGAACACCGGGAAGCCCAACTTTTTCGGCTTCGTCATAGAGGAGCCGGTCGGAGTGGTTGCGGCGATCCTGCCGTGGAACTCGCCGCTCTTCCTGCTTGCCTTCAAGCTGGCGCCGGCATTGGCTGTCGGGTGCACCTTCGTCGCCAAACCCTCTGAAGTGGCTCCGGTCTCGATTTTGCGGTTCGCCCGACTGCTTGACGAGGCAGGCGTCCCGGAGGGGGTGTTCAACACGCTGGCCGGAAGTCGCCCGGACGTGGGCCACTGGCTGGTCTCTTCCGACCTAGTGGATAAGGTGACGTTTACCGGGTCCGACCGCGTCGGCGCCCTGGTGGCGGAGAGTGCCGGCTCGCACCTCGCTGACGTCGCGCTCGAGCTGGGCGGGAAGTCCGCCAATATCGTCTTCGCGGACGCCGACATCGACACGGCGGTCAACGGGCTGGTTGCGGGGATCTTCGCCGCGGGCGGACAGACGTGCATCGCTGGCTCGCGTGCACTGATCCACGCATCCGTGTATGACGAGGTGATCGGCCGCGTGTGCAAGCGGGCATCCGAGATCCGGCTGGGCGACCCCCAGGAGACCGCCACGGACATGGGGCCTCTGGCAAGCGAAGCCCAGTTTCTGAAGGTCAGCAAGTACTGCGATCTCGCGCGCGAGCAGGGCATTGAGATCAGGCATGGCGGTCACCCTTCCGAACTCGGCGGATGGTTCTTCACTCCGACCGTCATGGTGGACGTTGACGACGCGCACCCGGTGTGGTGCGAGGAGATTTTTGGCCCTGTCTTGGCGTGCCAGCGCTTCTCTGACGACGCGGAGGCCTACGCCAAGGCAAACGCGTCGCCCTACGGCTTGGCAGCTGGGGTGTGGACGAGCGATATCCGGCGTGCCTTCACGGCCCTCCGCATACTCAGAGCGGGCAGCATTTGGGTCAACACGTATCGGACGATGGGACCATCCATGCCGTTCGGCGGGGTAAAGAAGAGCGGACACGGACGCGAGAACGGGGTCGAGGGCTTGCGTGAGTTTCTGCAGACCAAGGCTGTCTGGATCGAAACTGAGGGCACCGTCCGCGACCCCTTCACAGTGGGCTGAGAGAGGAAATCAGGATGAACTCGATTGCTGAAGCAGTTTCAAACCTCGCCAACACCGTGCCTTCCGCCGGTCTACCTGACCTTGGGACCTGCTCGACCAAGGTGTCGATCGGCGAGGAGTCGTTCTCCCTGACAATCGGCAGCGGCACCATCCACGCGGAGCCGGTGCGTGCAGCCGAGCATGACTGGGACTTCACGTATTCCGTGGACGATCAGACATGGGAGAAGTTCTGTTCTAATCCACCTCCACGCGGGTACACGAGCGCCCAGGCAATTTTCGCCACTCTGGGCGGGGGTTGTGTCGCTGGCGACCGAACTGTGTGGGCTAGGTACGCAACGGTTCTGGACCGCACGTTTGAGGCGCTGCGGGGCCTGACCTGCGGTCCGAGGCCGGATCGCAATGCCACCCCCAAGGCCCCCACTGAGTCGCGCAGCCCAATCGTCGGCGGATACCTCCAACTGACTGTCGACGGCGGGGGTCACCGCGTCTACTACGAGAGCGCCGGCGAAGGTCAGCCAGTCCTCTGTCTGCACACTGCCGGGGCTGACTCGCGCCAGTTTCGGTACCTGCTGGAGGACGCGGAACTGACGTCTCGCTTCCGCTTCGTTGCATTCGACATGCCTTGGCACGGGCGGTCGGACCCTCCAGACGACTGGACCACAACGAAGTACACCCTCGACACCAACACTTACGCAGAGACGATTCTTGCCTTCATGGATGAACTGGGTCTGGACAGGCCGATATTGGTCGGCTGCTCCATGGGAGGCGCGATCGCACTGCTCATGGCCAGTCGGCACGGCGAGCGTTTCCAAGGTGTGTGCGCGCTAGAGGGAGGCCTGGGGAACCCGGGACGCTTCGTCCCATGGACCAATCACATCGAGGTGGATCATTCTCATTTCCTGACCAGTTGGGTGAGCGGGCTCATCGCCCCCTCCAGCCCGGCTGGGCCCCGAAACCAAACACTTTGGGGCTATGCCCAATCCGGTCCAGGGGTGTATCAAGGGGACACTTACTTCTATTCGACCGACTTCCCCAAGCACGCGGCAAACCTGGGGCCAGCGGAGTGTCCCCTCTGGGTTTTTAGCGGCGAGTACGACTACTCGGCGACCACGGAGATGAGCCGCGATGCCGCTGGCAAGCTGGGCGGACAACTCGTCGTCATGCAGGGATCGGGGCACTTCCCCATGTCCGAGGATCCGGTGGTGTTCCGGTCCTATCTAGTGCCAGTGCTCGACAAACTATCTCCAGTGGTGAGCGGGGATTGAGCCGCGAGCGGCGCACGTGTCGGGACTCGTCCAACCTCGTGCCTTCACACGTGAGACGAACATGACTGAGCTGATCGTTTTGAACAACGTGACAGTGGCTTTTGGCGGCGTCAAGGCGCTCGACGATGTCAACCTGTCACTCCATGCCGACTCCGGGATAACCGGGATCATCGGTCCCAATGGCGCTGGGAAGTCGACCTGCCTGAGTGTTGTGGCAGGCGCGCGCAGGCCCTCGTCGGGTGCCGTTCGGGTGCTCAACCGAGACCTGACGCGCCGAGCCAACGCGGCAGGAGTTGCTCGATGGGGCGTGGCCAGGACCTTTCAGGTTCCTCGCCCCTTCGTTGACATGACCGTGCGAGAGAACGTCATGGTGGCCCGCCTCGCAGGCACCCGCCGCAAGGCGACGCGAGAAGCGTCCACCGTTGACCTCATCCTTGAACGGATGGGGCTCGATCGGATCTCCGCCCAGCTCTCTGGCTCTCTTCCCCTCGCTGGTCGAAAGAAACTCGAGGTGGCACGGGCGATAGCCATCGATCCGAAGCTGCTCCTGCTGGACGAGGTGTTCGAGGGCCTCAGCGACTCCGAGATCCACGACCTCGTCGACATCCTTCGAGGCCTGCACGAGGAGGGCATTCATCTCCTCCTGGTGGAACACGTTCTGAGGGCCCTTCGGCAGCTGGCTACCTCACTGGTGGTGTTCGAGAAGGGTGCAGTCATCGCTCAGGGGGAGGTGGACGAGGTTCTCAGGAGCCCGCAGGTTCAAGAGGCCTACTTGGGCTTTGGCGGTGCCGTCTGATCGGAAGGGCCGATCTTGGTGCCGGCATCAACGAATCGAAAAGACAACGCGTAACCGCCCGTCCTCTCATCACAAGGAAGTGACAGCATGAACAGGCTCTACGTACACCGAACCGTCGCAATCATTGCGCTCTCGACTGCGGCGGCTACGTCGTTCGCAGCGTGCGGCGGGGGCGGTGCCGGAGCAGACGGCAAGGTCGACGCTGTCAAGGTCGGGCTGCTTGAGCCGCTGTCCGGGCCGTTCGCCGACAACGGAAAGCAAGCACAGCTCGGCGCGGAACTGTGTACGGAGCAGATCAACGCCGATGGTGGAATCAAGTCGTTGGGTGGCGCCAAGCTCCAACTCGTCGTCAAAGACACCGGGGCAGCGGCGCCGGCACAGGTCGCCAACCAGCTGCAGAGCATGGTCGGTACTGGCGACCTGTCGGCTGTGATCGGCGCTTGGGCAAGCTCGTACACCCTGGCGGCGAGCACCGTTGCAGAGCAGGCGAAGGTGCCGATGGTAACCGAGTCATTCGCAGACGACATCACGGCGCGCAACTACAAGTACATCTTCAAACTGCCGGCGTCCGCCAAGGGAATGGGCTCTCAGGCCGTGGATTCCGTGCTTGATCTTGCCAAGAAGTCGAACTATACGATTGCCACGGCCGCCGTCGTAGCCGATAACACGTCCGCGGCAACGGTTTCCGCGAACGCCGCAGCCGAGCGACTGAACTCCCTCGGGGTAAAGGTGCCAGTCAAGGAGTTCTTCACCCCCGGCCTGACAGAGGCATCGAGCTTGGCCATCAAGATCCTGGCCGCCAAGCCGGAACTGATCTTTGTTCAAGGCGCATTGTCCGACATGGCATTGTTGCAGAAGGCATTCAAGCAGCAGGGCTACTCGGGTCCGCTCCTCGGTGCGGGATCCGGGTTCGTGGCGACCGACTACGCGAAGACAGTCGGTGACGTTGCCAATGGCACGTTCTCCAGCGCTGGCTGGAACTGGGACCTCCCCGGGGAAGAGGCGAAGAAGTTCGCAGAGGCGTTCACCAAGAAGAACCCGCAGTTTCCTTTCCCTGGGCAGGAAGCGGGCGAGGACTGTGCAGCCATCTACATCATTGCGGCGGCCCTGGAGAAGTCGAAGTCTGCCAAGTCACAGGCCGTCCGCGACGCGCTCTCCACGATCAACATCACGTCGGGTCCGGCGACCATGCTGGCCAGCGGCAAGGTCTCGTTCGACGAGACCGGCCAGCTGAAGGACACAACGCCGGTTATTGTGCAGTGGCAGAACGGCAAGCCTGTCACCGTGGCCCCCGAAAAGATTGCCAGTGCGAAACCTATTGCTCTCAACAAGTAGAGGCGATAGACGATCATGGCGTTGCTCAGCTGTTCCGACGTCGCGGCGGGGTACGGGGACCTCGTGGCCATCAAGGGCTTGTCGGTTGCTCTGGAAGAGGGCTCCCTGCTCGGCGTGGTGGGGCCCAACGGGGCTGGCAAGTCGACTCTTTTGCGCGCCCTGACCGGGGTCGTGGAGCTGCGTGAGGGCCGCGTTCTGTGGAAGGGCACGGACGTGGGTCGCTTGCCTGCGGATGCGCGAGCGAAGCTGGGGATCGCGATGGTGCAAGAGGGTCGGAGGCTCTTCGCGTCGTTGAGCGTGGAAGACAACCTGATGCTGGGGGCATACAACGCCTCCCGCGGTGAACGACGGGTGCGTCAAGAGACAGTCCTGAGACTCTTTCCAGCGCTGTCCAAGATTCTCGGACGAACGGCCAGGGTGCTCAGCGGCGGGGAGCAGCAAATGGTTGCCGTCGGGCGTGCGCTGATGGGCAAACCTACGTGTCTGCTCATCGACGAGCCGTCGCTCGGGCTGGCCCCAATCATCGTCGACGAGATCTACAAGGCGCTGCCAGCACTCCTCGAGCAAGGGGTCAGCATCATCCTCGTGGAGCAGGAAGTCGGACGTGTGCTGAAGATCGCCGATCGCCTTGTCGTCCTCCACGAGGGCACCGTGGTTCATGAGGGCCCCGCCGCTGAATTCCGAGACCGACCTGCGGCCCTGGCCGATCTCTACCTCGGCAACGCCCCAGTCGGGAAGGGAAGATCCTGACATGGGCGTCCTGACGCAAGTACTGGTTTCGTCGGTGCTGCTTGCCGCTGTCTACTTCGTCCTGTCCCTTGGGCTGAACATCATCTTCGGCGTCCTCGACATCGTGAACTTCGCCCACGGGGCCTTGATCATCCTGGGTTCCTACGCCACCTTCTTCATCAACCGCGCAACCGGCCTCAGTCCGTGGCTGCTGATCTTCGTCGACATGGTCCTCGTCGGCGCACTTGGGGCCGTTCTGTACGCCGGGTACCTGCGGTTCACCGTCGACAGCCCACTGGTCAGAATGTTCGCTCTCATCGGATTCTCCAGCGTCGTGGTCAGCGCCATTCTGGCGACTGCTGGGTCTGATTTCCGCACCATCCAGATCGACTACGGCACACTGAGCATCCTCGGCCTACCGGTGCGCTGGTCACAAGTCATCGCCTTCGGCATCGCGTTGGTCCTTGGGGCTGCGACATTGCTGCTGCTGAACTCCACCAAAATCGGCAAGGCGGTCAAGGCCGTCGTCGACGACAGGGTCGCCGTGCGTCTGTGCGGAATCAACGACCGCCGGTTGTCGCTTCTTGCTTTCACCGTGGGCGCAGCGTTGGCCGGCGCAGCCGGCGGCGTCATCTCCACGTACGTCACGTTTGGGCCTGACAGCGGACTGTCCTTCGCCATCATCGCTTTCGCCATTGTCATCCTCGGGGGATTGGGCGACCTCGTGGGCGGCGCTATCGCCTCTGTCGTGGTTGCTGTGGTTCTGACCAGCGTCACCGTCTACTGGAGTTCGGCTCTCACCAATACCGCTCTCTTCCTTTTGGTCTTGGTCGTTCTGCTTGTGCGACCCCGTGGCGTGCTTGGGAGGGGTCGTATATGAGGTGGCAGCGCGTCTTCGTCGCGGTAGCGTTCGTGGCCGTTGTGGTGGGCGGGGCGCTCCTCCAGGACAACGTGTTCTGGATCCGAGTGCTCACCTTTGCGCTCCTCCTGTCAGCCGTCGCGCAGAGCTGGAACCTGCTCGCTGGGTATGCGGGACAATGGTCGCTGGCCCAGCTGGCGTTCTTCGGGGTTGGCGCCTACGCGGCGGGCATCCTGGAACAGCGTTGGCACGTCCCACTGCTCGTCGGTCTGGTCGTTGCGGTTGCTGTCACTGCCCTCTTTGCGGCAGGGATCGGTTATGTGACCCTTCGCATCCGAGGCCACTACTTCTCACTGGTGACGTTCCTGTTGACTGTTTCACTGTTCGAGCTCGTGCGCTACTTCGCGGACTACACCGGCGGCCAGTACGGACTCAGCATCACCTTCCAGCCGGGCACGAACCTCCTGATGCTCCAGTTCGAGAACCAGGTTGCGTACTACTACGTCGCTGTGGCTGTGGCATTCATCGCCACAGGCACGGTGTGGTTCATTGCACGGTCAAGGCTTGGCCTGCTGCTTCGCGCCATCCGCGATGACGAGGAGTCGGCAGCGGCGCTAGGGACACGGGTACTCGCGCTCAAGGTCGCTGCGATAGCCATCAGCGCTTCCATGGCGGCAGTTGCCGGGGTCGCCTACTTGTCAACATACAAGCTCATGGATGCCGAGACCGCCTTCGGGATCCACAACAGCCTCGACCCCGTGGTCGCGGGGATCCTCGGCGGGGCGGGGACCCTGTTGGGCGGTGTCGTTGGTGAGTTCGTGCTACAACCTGTCGTCGCTCAGGTCAACGTCCAGTTCGGATCCTTGCCCGGCGTCGCGGCACTTCTTTATGGACTCATTCTGATGCTGGCCATCCTGCTCATCCCACGAGGACTTCTCAGGTTGCTCAGGCCCGGGGGCGTTCAGCGGTATGCCGCGTCGTTCCGCTCGCGCTTCCGTAGCCAGCCCGAGACGGTCAAGACCACCGATGGGGTGGCTGCATCAACGGCCCCCGGGAAGGAACCGGTCCATGACAGCGAGCTATGAGGTTCTCGCAGTTCGCTACGCCACACGGGTGACCCGGGCAGCGGAGGTCTTTTTGAACTTCCATACCTATGGAGATCCGGACTACCCACTGGTCATGGACTATTTCTTCTGGGTAGTCCGCAACGGACACCGCACCGTGGTCGTGGACACCGGCTTCACGCCTGAGGTGGGGGAGCCGAGGGGGCGGGTGATGACTTGCCCTGTCCGCGACGGGCTCGCCCGCTTGGGGATCGACCCGGCCAGTGTGGAAACGGTGGTGGTCACCCATGCTCACTACGACCACACGGGGAACGTCGGTCTCTTCACCAATGCGAACGTGGTGATGTCGGGCACGGAACTGGATTTCTGGACCGGACCCATTGCACGACGCTTCCAGTTCGCCCACTCGGCCGAGTGGGCAGACATCGAAGACCTGCAACGCCTGGGGGAGATCGGGCGACTAGAGCGGATCTCACGGGTGCACGAGGTCGCCCCTGGCATCACGGCGATCGAAGTTGGAGGGCATACACCTGGCCAGCTCATCGTCACCGTCGATGGGGAAGGTGGACAGGTGCTACTCGCCTCGGATGCCGTCCACTACTACGACGAGGTCCTGTTGGACCGTCCCTTCCTCATGGTCGCGGACCTTCCCCGGATGTATCAGGCGTTCGACGCCGTGTCTGACCTCTCGAGCAGGCCCGGTGTCGCCTTCGTCGCTGGTCACGACCCGCTCGTGTTCGACCGGTTCAGGGGCATTGACGAAGCCGACGATGGCTTCGGAGTGCGAGTCGGATGACCGTGTTTCAGTCACCGGGTCGTTGCGCCGGAGCTCTTCGGGCTAGACCCAAAGGATCTTGCCGCAATCGCGAGGACCTCGGATGGGCTACGCGCGACGCCTTCACGGCTTGGAAGGGTCGGCGATGACGAGGGTGGGCTTCGTCGGTCTTGGCAACATGGGTGGGCGGATGGCGCGCCGACTCGTCGATGCGGGCCAGGCGGTCAGAGGATACGATCCCGCGGCGGGCGCAGCGGACAAGGCTGGTGTGAGGTCGAGCGAGTCGGTCCTCGACCTGGTGGCCGCCGTGGACCACATCCTGCTGTCGTTGCCGGACAGCCAGGTGGTCGAGTCGGTGATTCTCGGCTCGGGTGGCATCCTCGAGAATGCCCGACAGGGGCAGGTAGTCGTCGACATGAGCACCGCGTCACCGGCGTCCACGCGGAGGCTGCACGCACGTCTGGGCGCTATTGGTGTCGAGTTCCTCGACGCGGGCGTTTCGGGGGGAGCAGCCGCCGCTGAAAAGGGCACTCTGACGTTGATGGTGGGGGGTTGCGAGGAAGCGCTGGCCCAAGTCATGTGCACTCTCGAGCCGTTGGCCGCCAAGGTGTTCCGAATGGGAGGGCCAGGAGCAGGGCACTCGACCAAGCTGCTCAACAACTTCCTCAACGCCGTGAATCTGGCCGCCAGTAGCGAAGTCATGGTGGCAGCGAAGAAGGCCGGTTTGGACGTGGCGCAGGTCCTGGACGTGATCAACGCGTCCAGCGGAGCGAACTGGGCCACACAGAACCGCTTTCCGAACGTCGTCCGGGGTGACTACCTCGAAGGGGGTCTGAGTTCGCGTCTGATGATGAAGGACGTACTCCTGTACGTGGAACACCTTGTGGACATCGGCGTTCCGAGTCTGAACTCTCCAGGACCGATCTCAAGCTTCGGCGTCGCCATTCAGCGCGGTTACGCGGACCTGATCAGCAACCGGGTGGTCGATGCGATCGGTGACCTTGCCGGGGGGATCCGCCTTCACACCGAACCACCCTGAGTCCCTTCGTCACCACGTGGTCTCAGAGGCGTTGTCTCAGAGGCGTTGACACCCACTAAGGAGAGTACCAATGAGCGCGCAGGAACCACGACGAACTCCCGGCAGGGAACGATATGACGCCGGACTGGAAATGAGGAAGAAAGTGCTCGGGGAGGGGCACGTTCAGCGCTCACTGGACAACGTCACGGAGTTCAGTCGCCCGATCCAGGAACTCGTCACCGAATACTGCTGGGGCGCGGTGTGGACCCGGGAGGGGCTCGATCGGCGGTCCCGCAGTCTCATCAATTTGGCCATGCTCACCGTCCTCAACCGGCACCAGGAGCTGGCCGTGCATGTCAAGGGAGCTGTCGCCAACGGTGTGACGAAGGCCGAGATCCAAGAGGTTCTTTTACAGACAGCCATCTACGCCGGTGTACCCGCCGCGCTTGAGTCATTCCGCATAGCCGAGGAGACACTGAGTGCCCTTGAAGCGGATGGCGTGGAAGTGGCCTGATGTTGCGTCCCGGCTCAGATCGTTCGGCGTCATACAGGGCGCGCTTTCGACAGGCAGCTAGATGAGTCGGCGACCGCCGACAGAACGGAGATTCGGAGATGGAACACATTCAAGGTCGTGCAGAGGGCGCCCGAGCCGAGAAACGAGGCGGGACGTTCACGGGGGAGGTGTGGGGCGATCCCCTGATGGCAACCAAGGACGGCGTCACCATGAATACGGTGTACTTCGCCCCGAGCGGCCGCACCCATTGGCATCGACACGAGGGTGGCCAGGTCATTCATGTTTCGTCCGGCGAGGGGTGGGTTGCCCAGCGCGGGGAAGCGGCGACGCACGTTCGCAAGGGGGACACCGTGTGGGCCCCGCCTGGAGAGGAGCACTGGCATGGAGCCTCTGATGGAGCATTCTTGGTGCATGTCGCCGTCTCGATGGGGCAGACCACATGGCTCGATGAAGTTAGCGATGAGGACTTCCGGCAGGCTGGCCAGCGGGCACCCGAGATAGACGGTGTCGAGGCCGAGAGGCCCGGCTCATGAGCAATGGGGCCGTCCAGCTGGGCGCGGGCGATGTCATCGGTTTCGTCGGGTTGGGCAACATGGGCACTCCGATGGTGCTCCGTCTTCTGGGGGCCGGGTATCACGTCCAGGGTTATGACGCCGGCGCGGGTGCGGGTCCCTCGTTGGAGGGTGAGGAGGGCTACGTCCGTGTGGGGTCGCTGCCCGAGACCGCAAGGCAGGCCAAGGCCGTCATTCTCATGTTGCCGAACTCGGCGATTGTGGCTCAGGTCCTCATCTCCGACGGCCTGCTGGACGCCATGGGTGAGGGTTCGATCGTTATTGACATGGGTTCCTCGCAGCCGGAAGAGACGCAGCGGATGGCCGAGAAGGCCGAGAAGCGCGCGATTCGGCTCATCGATGCTCCAGTCTCGGGGGGCGTCCCTGCCGCGAGGGACGGCAGTCTGACGGTGATGGCTGGTGGACCACCCGAATGGGTAGACGAGTGCCGGGCTGTGCTGGAGCAGATCGGAGAGCATGTCGTCCACGCTGGTCCGGTCGGTGCTGGACATGCGCTCAAGGCCCTGAACAACCTCTTGTCCGCTTCCCATCTGCTTGCGAGCAGCGAGGCGTTGGTCATCGGCACGAAGTTCGGGCTCGACCCTCAGGTCATGATGGACGCCATCAACGGTTCCAGCGGCCGAAGCTGGTCCACCATGACGAAGTGGCCACGCTACATCCTTCCGAGGACCTTCTCTTCCGGCTTCTTGATGAGCCTCCTAGTCAAGGACACCCGGATTGCCGTCGCGCTCAGCCACTCGACGGGAGTTAGCGCTGCTCACGCCGAGGCCACGCTCGCCCTTTGGGAGCAGGCCATGAAAGAGCTCCCCGAGAATGCGGACCACACCGACATCCACCGCTGGGTCGAGCAGAACTCGTGACTCGTTCGCATGGCTTCGAGTCGCGCAAGCATCACCTCTACGGTCGACAGGCCGATCATTGCTCGAGGAGTAGTTCATGCGGCCGTTACAGGGTCTGACCGTCGTCTCCATCGAGCAGGCGGTCGCGGCACCGTTCGCCACTCGCCAGCTCGCCGATCTCGGAGCCCGGGTGATCAAGGTGGAGCGGCCCGGACCGGGCGACTTCGCGCGTGATTACGACCAGACGGTCAGCGGAATGTCCTCGCACTTCGTCTGGCTGAACCGCTCCAAGCAGTCGATCTCCCTTGACCTCAAGACCGAGGAGGGGCAGATGGTGATGCGCGGGTTAGCCGCGAAGGCCGATGTGTTCGTCCAGAATCTCGCGCCGGGAGCTGCAGACCGTCTGGGGTTGGGTGCGGACGAACTTCGCACGAGGTACCCGGCCCTGATCTACTGCTCGATCTCCGGCTACGGCTCCGGAGGTCCGTACACCAACAAGAAGGCCTACGACCTCCTGGTGCAGTGCGAGTCCGGGCTCCTGTCCGTCACCGGCACGCCTGACGAGCCAGCCAAGGTCGGTATCTCAGTGGCCGACATCGCCGCCGGGATGTACGCCTACACGGGTGTCCTTACCGCGCTCCTTCGCAGGGGCCAGACCGGCGAAGGCGCGACTCTGGAGATCTCGATGCTGGAGGCCCTGGGCGAGTGGATGGGCTTCCCGATGTACTTTTCCTGGTATGGCGGGAAGCAGCCAGGGCGCACCGGGGCATCGCACGCGGCGATAGCGCCCTACGGCCCGTTCCCCTGCGCCGGCGGCGAGCAGGTATTCCTCGGCATCCAGAACGAGCGCGAGTGGGCGGTATTTTGCGACAAGGTCCTTGGCGATCCGGGACTGGCCTTTGACGCGCGGTTCGTCGGCAACAGCCTCCGGGTCGCCCATCGCGTCGATCTGACGGCCGAGATCGCCAAGGCCTTCGGCAAAATCCAGGCGGCGGAGGCGATCGACCGCCTGGAGCAAGCAGGTATCGCCAACGCTCGCCTTAGGGATCTCATCGGGCTCGTCGAGCACGAGCAGCTGGCAGCCAGGAACCGGTGGCGCGAAGTGGAGTCGCCGGTGGGCACGCTCAAGGCGTTGGTGCCGCCCGCCACGCTGGACGGCGACGAGCCCGTCATGGAGCCGATCCCGTCGCCGGGCCAGCACACCGAGCAGATCTTGGCCGAGCTCGGCCTCCGCCCGAGGACAGACCCATGAAGTCCGAATCGAACGGCCAGCCGAGCATCGCCAGGGCGCTAGCCGAGTGGGTCGTGGCTTTCGACCCGACCGCCGACGACCTCGCAAAGGCAGACGTCGCCCTGCGGGACACGCTTGCCGTCGGGCTCGCCGCCCGCGAGGAACCAATCGTCGACGTCGCCTCGGTTCTGAGCGAGGAAGCGCAGTGGGCGGTGGCTTGCCACATCATCGACTTCGACGACCTGCACATGCCCTCAACGACTCACATAAGCACGGTGTGTATGCCGGTGGCTCTCGCCGTCGGTGGCGGGCCGCGAAGTTACCTCGCCGGTGCGGGGGTCATGGCGCGGGTCGGGACGGCCCTCGGCTGGCCGCACTACTCGGCCGGCTGGCACGCCACCACGACCGCAGGTGCCGTTGGCGCCGCCGCCGGGGCGGCTGCCGCGCTGCACCTCGATGCCGACGGGGTCGCCCGGGCCATGGCCCTGGCCGTCCCGGCGGCAGGAGGAGTTCAGCGGAGCTTCGGCACTCACGGAAAGTCGCTGCAGGTGGGCTTTGCGGCCCACGCTGGCATGCGCGCCGCACGCCTGGCGGCCCTCGGCGCAACAGCCGCCCCGTACGCGGTGGACGATTGGTTCGCACTAATGGGTGGGGCGGCGGAGAGGATGGACTTGTCAGGCCCGGCCATCCCGGGTGGTCTGGCCATCAAGCTTTACCCCTGTTGCTACGCGCTGCAGCGCCCTATCGGCGCAATGGCCGCGTTGCGTGCCGAAGGTGTCGACGTGCACTCCATCCAACGTATCGTGGTGCGCACCCCCAAAGGCGCGGTGAAACCACTCATCCACTCACGGCCGCGAACCGGGCTGGAGGCGAAGTTCAGTCTCGAGTATGCGGTCGTCGCAGCATTGCTCGATGACCACGTGGGGTTCGCCTCCTTTGAGGACGCGCAGGTGCTCCGTCCCGAGGTAGCGCGGTTGCTGGAGCTGGTCGAGGTCGACCTCACCGACGGTGGAGACCAGTTGCTCTCCGGTCAGGTCGAGATCGAAGTGCAGATTCCAGACACCGTGCGTCGAACGCGCCTCACCTTCCCGCCCGGCTCTCCGCAGAACCCACCCACCGAGAAGGATCTGCGGCTCAAGATCGCGGACTGCCTGGACGGCATATCGGTGCGGGGCGAAGACATCACCTGGGACAGCGCAGCTGCCCTGCTTCGCACCTACCTCACCCGCGCCGCTGCCTGACCAGCACCAGCTAAGCAGTGCACTGGCACAGACAAGGAGACGGATATGGAGAGCCTGCCTGACGAGGAGCGCGAGATCGTCAAGATCGTCCGGGAGTTCGTGAACCGCGATGTCAAACCTGTTGTGCAGGGGCTTGACCACTCCAACGCCTACCCCGAGAAACTGATCGAGACGATGAAGGCACTGGGCATCTACGGACTCGCGATCCCCGAGCCGTGGGGGGAGACCAGAGTGAGCACGCAGTGCTACGTGCTCGTCACCGAGGAGTTGTCCCGTGGCTGGATGAGCTTGGCCGGTGCCATGGGTGGCCACACCGTGGTGGCCAAGCTCATCCAGAGCTTCGGCACGCAGGAGCAGAAGAACACTTATCTCCCGAGGATGGCGACGGGCGAGCTGCGGGCAACGATGGCCCTGACAGAGCCGGGCGGCGGCTCCGACCTGCAGGCGATGCGCACGGTGGCGCGGCGGGACGGTGACGAATACGTCGTCAACGGCTCGAAGACGTGGATTTCGAACGCCCGCACGTCTGGTCTGATCGCCCTGCTCTGCAAGACCGACCCGGCCGCGAAACCCAAGCACAAGGGCGTCTCGATCCTGTTGGTGGAGAAGGGACCGGGCTTCACCCTCTCGCGCGATCTGCCAAAGCTCGGCTACAAGGGTGTGGAGAGCTGCGAGATCGCGTTCGAGCAGATGCGCGTCCCGACGTCCTCGCTGCTGGGCACGTCCGAGGGCACTGGCTTCGCCCAGATGATGCGCGGGCTCGAGGTTGGCCGCCTGCAGGTCGCCGCACGTGCCCTCGGAGTGGGCCGGGCCGCCCTGGAGGACTCCCTGAAGTACGCCCAGGAGCGGGAGGCCTTTGGCGTGCCGATCTGGAGGCATCAGTCGATCGGTAACTACCTTGCCGAGATGGCTACCAAGCTCTTCGCCGCCCGACAGCTGACTCTGTACGCGGCGCGAAAGTTTGACGCCGGTAAGCGGGCGGACATGGAGGCGGGCATGGCGAAGTTGTTCGCCTCCGAGGCCGCGATGCAGATCGCTCTGGACGCGGTCCGCATTCACGGCGGGTATGGGTACTCGACTGAGTTCGACGTGGAGCGCTACTTCAGAGACGCGCCCCTCATGATCGTCGGCGAGGGCACCAATGAAATCCAACGCAACGTCATCGCCCGCCAGCTCATCAAGCGGGGATCCGTGGCGCCCTGATGAACGCCACGCGGACAACAGGGCGGCCTGGCCAGGCCGCCCTGGCTCGGGCTCTGCTTTTCGTGCCGGGCAACCGGCCGGAGCGTTTCACCAAGGCGGCGGCCACTACCGCCGACCTGGTGATCGTGGACCTCGAGGATGCGGTGCCGGATGCGGACAAGGCCTCGGCACGACAGGGGGTCTCCCAATGGCTCGGCACGGAGGGCGTCGCTGCCGTCCGACTGAACGGCGTCAAGAGCGCTTACTTCCGAGAGGATGTGGAAGCGTTGGTGGGACTTTCCGGTCTCGTGGCCGTCGTTGTTCCCATGGCCGAGGACCCGAAGGCGTTAGCGGCTCTGCACGAGCGGCTGGGGCCGGAGGTCGCCGTCGTGGCGTTGATCGAGACTGCTCTCGGTGTTGCCCGGACCCTCGAACTTGCCACTACCGTCGGTGTCAGCCGGCTGGCCTTCGGCCATCTCGATTTCGCCGCAGACATCGACTCCTCGGTCGAGGACGACGCCATGCTCATGGCCCGGTCCTGGCTGGTGGTCGCTTCCCGAGCCGCGCAACTCCCCGGACCGATCGACGGCGTCACCACCGCCCTGGACGACCCCTCCCTCGCCGCATCTGACGCGGCTAAGGCGCGCCGGCTGGGATTCTCCGGAAAGCTCTGCATCCATCCATCCCAGGTCAGCGCAGTGAACGCGGCATTCACCCCGAGCGCGGAGGACGTCGAATGGGCGCGCCGGATTGTCGAGGTCTCGGGCTCAGGAGGTGCCGTGCGAATCAACGGGCACATGGTCGACGCGCCCGTCATACTCAAAGCCCAGACGATCCTCGACCGCGCTCATCGGACATCATGAATACTGAACAGGTCGTCCGCACCGAACTCATCACCCTCGAGCCCTCCGAAGCTCTGGCCAACCTGCTTGGGGTTGCTGTCCCGATGGGAGAGCTTCCCCCCCTGTGGCACTGGATACACCTGCTGGAGAGGCGCCCACACGTCGACCTCGGCCCGGATGGACACCCCACGTCCGGTATACCGGAGCCGCCTGGTCTGGGCAGGAAGCGAATGTTCGCAGGCGGCCGGGTCAGCAGCTACGCCGGGCTGTCGTACGGCATACCTGCAACGCGCACCACCTGGGTCGCAGGTACCCGGCAGAAGCAGGGACAAACCGGGCCAATGACCTTCGTCACCATCAGGAACGAGTACTCCCAAGACGGCCGCATTGCGATCGTGGACGACTATGACATCGTCTACCGAACCGACGCGTCACAGGTGACGATGCAGCCGGGCAGTCTGGCCGACGAGCCACCGCCGGCGGAGAGAGAACCATTTCTGACACTGACCGTAGACGAGGCCCTGCTCTTTCGCTTCTCCGCCCTGACCTATAACGCGCACCGAATCCACTATGACCACAACTGGGCTCGGCAGGAGGGCTACAGCAGCCTGGTCGTGCACGGCCCGCTGCAGGCATTGATGATGGCCGAACTCATCCGCCGTAAGGGTGATGGGGTGCTTGGCCAGCAGTTTGCCTACCGGCTGACCGCGCCGATGATCGGTCCACAGACCTTCACGGTCTTGCCTGCGCTGAAGGGTCTGCACGCTGGCGCCGAGGTTCGCGACGTGCACGGCAACGTGACGGCGGTCAGCACAGTGGCACCCATCGCCCATGAGGATGAGTGAGTTTCCGAATGTCGCCGGACTGGTCGTTCGAAGATCGCATAAACTCAAGCCGAGGCGATAAGGCGCGCGCCACGACTCGGCGGCCCCCTGGCAGGGGGGGTTCGTCGGTTCGTTCGCGACTCATCCCTGCCGATCTTCCCAGTGGCGCGTGCCTCGGACGGAGCTTGGTCTTCGTCCGTGTTGTTGGTTGAAAGCCCTCAACGGGCTCGTGCCCAGGAGATGGTAATAGTGACAAAGCGGATTGATCGACCATTGCTGCTCGTGTTGGACGACCGCGAGGGTTTAATACGGCAGGCGCCGAGCATGGAAGCGATTCGAGGACTGTGCGATATCCAGTTCCTCGATGCGCCTCTGGATCAAACGGATCGCGACTTCCCAGAGGTGAACATGCTGATGCTCATTCGCGAGCGCACGCGGGTTCCCGAAACGGTCCTGGAACGCTTCCCTAACCTCGAAGTGATCTTCCAAACCGGTGGCCACGCCTACCACATCGACACAAGCGCGACGACTCGCCGTGGCATACCGGTGGCATTGACTCGGCACGCGACGGCAGTGACCCGAGCAATACCTGAACTCACCTTCCTACTGGCTGCCGCCTGCCTCCGGCGCCTGCCCGAGGCGCAGAAGATTCTGGGCGCCGGCCGCTGGGATGTACCGGTAGGGCGCACACTCGCGGGCCGAACTATGGGGATCCTCGGGTTCGGTCGAAACGGGCGAAACGTCGCGAGGCTTGCTGGCGCCCTCGGCATGGACGTCGTGGCGTGGGCGCGCCGCGAGACTGCGGGCGAGACCCGCGAGGCAGACCTGTGTGGTGTTCCCTTACTGCCGCTGGAGGCGCTGCTCTCACGAGCCGACGTCGTCAGCATCCACCTAAGACTCTCTGACGAGTCCCGTGGGCTGCTAGGAGAAGACGAACTACGGAAGATGAAGCCCCGCTCGGTGTTGGTGAACACCTCGAGAGGGGCGATAGTCAACGAGCCGGCGCTTCTCAGGGTGCTTGCCTCCGGCCCACTGGCCGCCGCAGGGCTGGACGTGTTCGGCGAAGAGCCGCTACCCCGGGACAGCCCGCTGCTCCACCTGCCCAACGTGGTCCTAACACCCCACATAGGCTGGCAGGTCGAGGAGACCTTCGAAGAGTTCGCGGCACTGGTCGCTCAACAGGTGACCGACTATCTCCACGCTGGCCTGTCGCGGGAGCAGTTGATCGACCCCTCAATGACTCTCCGTTCGGGCGCTAGCGGAGGCATTTCCGCTAGCGGCCCGCGATGAGACCTTGGCTGGGCCGAGGGAGTGGACCAACTCGACGACCGCATCGACATGGAAGGGCTGCCCTGGGTTCGCAGCCGGGTCGACCCGCCCGTCATGGCAGACGAGTCGGTCGACGCGATGCGCAACCTCGACCGGATCCTGCTCCTCGATGCGGCGAACATGATCGACGTCCGAGCTCGCCAGAGCGCGGCTCGCCCGGAGTCGCCGTGGCCCTGCTCCGCAAGGTCACTGACCACAGGCTGGGACCATCGTCGGGTCGGTGGTGGAGACCCACACCGGCGTCGGCGCCGCCCGCACCCGATAGTTCAGCGGCGGGTTAGGAAACGAACTCAATGCCGCTATCCGCGGTGCTACCCATCGCCGCGCCGCAGTGTCGCAAGGATCGCCTCCATCTCCTTCAGCATGGGGGCGGTAGACGTGAGCTGGAACTCAGCCTGCACCGCCCTGAGATCGTCCATTGCCGCGCGCAGTGCCTCAGGAGCTGCCCCACTCCCGGGTTGGGCAAGCGCATAGCTGTTCGGGTCGATCCGGTCGGCCATGGCGACGAGCTGCGGTGCGGCCACGATGACAGGTTTGGAGGACGAACACCGCACCGCTTCCGCGGCTGCCCGAAGCCTCGCTGCCGCCCGCAGCAACTCTCCGTGAATGTCCCTGTCGTGAACGACTGTGCCGGCGTCTGCGTGAGTCTCCATGCTCCAAGTTACTTCGCCGGTGCCGACCAGTCCTGGCGCTTCGAGGCGGGCGGCGCGGACATTGACGACCTGGGTCAGGAACGCGGCCACTGCCTGCTGAGGGTTCGCGGCAAGCGGAGCAAGGTCGTCCTTGCGCCTGCCGCCGGTAGTCGCACAGGCCATCGACCGCCCTCAACGACCGGCGCAGCGGTCCGATCCTCCGGGCCCGTCGGGTCCCTCGGATGGACCGAAGTCGTGTCCGCTGCACCACCTCGCCGACCAGGCCGCCCGTAGGCGCCCCGGCATGCTGCGCCACACCTTCGTCACCACCATGCATGACGCCGCCGTCGGCCCACGCAAACGTCCACATCTCCGCCCGCCGCCGGCCCGCACCAACGTGGCCGTCAAACCGTGGCCCTCAACCGACGAAGATGCAGAATGGGTGACCCACGGGGTCGGCGAAGACGAAGAGCGGCTCTTCGTCGTTCTCTGACCGGTCAAGCAGGATCGCCGCCCCAAGATCCGTCGCCCGATCTCGCTGCCGGACCAGCGACTCCACGTCGGGAACCGTCATGTCGAGGTGGAGCATCTGCCGCTGACGGCCAGAGGCCACCGGGCCCCCATCAGCACTCCACGTGGGCGGTTCGTAGTCATCCGCCCGCTGGAAGGCGATCCCCCGGCCGCTCGAGGGGTCGCCCGCCTCGGGCCGTAGGACGAGCCAGTCGTCGCCGACGGGATCGGGCTGGCCCGCCGGTGGCGCCTCGTCCCCCGGGCGGTAGGCGTAGCCGAGCAGTTCACGGTAGAACTCAGCGAGCGTTCTCGGGTGCGGACAGTCGAGAACGACCTGGCGCACGAATGGCCGGCCACCCCTGTGGTCCGAAATGCGACCCTCCTGGCGCGTCGTCACGTCTCGACCGTACGGCAGGCTTCCCTGGTCGTGGCACCTGTCAACCCTCGTGTCGAGATGCACCCATGATGAAACGTCGGGGCGTCGGGGCGTCGGGGCTTCGGCATGCAGCTGAAGCGTGCCGCTGCGAGCGGCTCAGCGCCGCTGGGAGCCTCCTGCCCGGGGCTCGCCACGCGCCGAGGAACCCAGCGGAGCCTGGGTCCGGCCGTTGTCCGTCGGGCCCAGGCCGCCCTGGCACGTCGGGCAGTAGAACATCGTCCGGTCGCGGGGAGGCTGACTGATCATGGCAACCCGCACGGTGTCGCCGCACCGCAGACACGGCCGCCCCGACCTACCGTGGACGTAGTGCGTCGACCCGCGCCGCTCACTGCCGGTCGTCGACTGCACGACGCTGCGTCGACCGACGTCGAGTAGGCGGTGAACGCGGTCCACGAGAGCAGCCACCGCACCGGCGTCGAGGTCGGCCGCCGCGACCCACGGTCCGAGGCGTTCAAGGAACAGTGACTCGGCGGCATACAGAGTGCCGACCCCGGCGAGCTTGCGCTGGTCGAGGAGGGCAGCCCCGATGGTCACCCCGCTGGCGGCGAGCCGGCGGGTTGCTTCGGCGGCATCCCAGTCCGGGCCGAGCACATCCGGGCCCAGGTGACCGACGAGGGTGTGCTCGTCAGCGGTCGGGACGACGTGCAGGTCGCCCAGCCTCAGGCCGAGGGCGGTCCACGTCGACGTGCCGACGACGGCTCGTAGCTGCGGGTTGCGCAGCGACCTGGGCGTCAGGTCCTTCGTAGCCGCGATGCGCCACTGGCCCTCCATCCGCAGGTGGGAGTGGATCGTCACTCCGCCATCGAGACGGTGAAGGATGTTCTTTCCCCGCGCGATGACCTCCGTGGTCACCTGGCCACACAGGTCGACGGTCGACAGCTCGGGCCACCGCAGATCGGCCATGGCCAGCGCCTGCCCGGCGAGCGTCTGGTCGAGCCGGTGTGCCGTCCGCCAGACGGTGTCACCCTCGGGCACGTCGGCCCCCCAACGGCTTCTTCATAGCTGGAGCCCTTCTCAGCGCCGAAGTCGCAGCCCGCGGGGGGTTGCGTGAAAACCCGCTCTAGCCAAAGCTTCCTCGAGCGGGTGCCCGGATCCGAGCACCTGGGCCCCGTCGGTCTTCTCGACGGTGAGCCGTCCGAGGGCGCCTTCACGGACGGCCAGGGCCAGCGCGTCAGCCGCACTCTGGAGATCCTCCGGGGAGTCGGTCCAGGTGAGCAGGGTGCGCCCGCCCCGCTCGACATAGAGGACGAGCTCGCCGTCCACGAGGACGACGAGGGCGCCGGCCTTGCGAGCCGGCTGATGGCCACGACTCAGGGCCGTCGCCGCACCCATGGCGCTGGACTGCGCTCCCATGGCACCGGACTGCGCCCCCATGGCACCCGACTGTGCGCCGGTGGCTCGCGACATCGGGTGCGCTCGCCCGGCCGCTGCTGGCGGCTCGGGCTCCCCGTAGTCAGTGCCGGCGCGTTCTGGCCACGGCAGGGCGGCGCCGAAGGGACTCGCGGGGTCGCAGGCGGCCAGCACGACGGCCCGAGGACGCTCTGCGGTCGTTGTCGACGCCCCGAGTGGCCGGCTCTGTGCGCGCAGCCGGTCGACCGCGCCGGAGGACGCGAACTGGGCGGCGCCGAGCCCTTCGACGAAGTAGCCCCGCCGGACTCGTCCCGACTCCTCAGCGGCGGCGAGGACCCGGTAGACCGCCGCGAACCCGCCCGGCACCGACTCCGCGACGACGCTCCCCCGAGTCACGACGCCGTACCGGTCGAGCATGACCTCCGCGTTGGCGTAGGCGACGAGAGTGGCGTCGGGCTCGGTCGCCGGCAGCAGGGCCCAGCGACCGGCCGCAGCCGGTGGACCGGACCGCACGGGTGATGCAGGTCGGGTGCCGCCCGCGCGGGCGGCGAGCCCGCCCAGCGTGCTGGGCCGACCGGCATACCGTCCTCGGCGTGGGCCGACCGATCGCCGTTTGTGCGCAGTCCGACCGCCGCCGAGCAGCGCCCGCAGCGGTGCGAGGGTGTCGTTCGTGAGGCGCCCCGCCCAGGTGAGGTCCCACAGAGCCGCGAGGAGCGTCTCGTCGTCGAGGCTGCCGACGCTGTCGGACAGGGTCCGGAAGAAGAATGCTCCTCCGCCGGCGAGCGCGTCGAGGACCGCGTGGTGCAGGTCGGAGAGCTCGAGAGCCTCGTCGGGCGGCGGCATGGTCAGGGGCGCCAGGTCAGCGAGGTGCAGCGAGATCCACCCGTCGTCCCCCGGAAGCGAGCCATGGCCGCGCCACAGGACGTCACCGCTCGACATCACCTCGTCGAGCATCGCGGGGGAGTAGGCGGCAACCCGTGCCGGCAGGACGAGCGTCTCCAGCGAGCTCGCCGGGAGGACGGCACCTCCCAGCTGTTCGACGGCCCGGACCAGCCCCTCCTGACCGCGCAAAGCGCCGCCCACGCCCTGCCAGGCCGGCAGGAACCGGGCGAGGTCGGCCCCGGTGACCGGTTCCACCTCGGCGCGCAGGGCTGCGAGCGAACGCCGGCGCAGGGTGCGCAGCACGCCGGCGTCGCAGTAGTCGAGGCCTCCGGAGCCCGCCCCTGACGGGTCGGGCCGGATCTCGCCCTCGACGACCCGACCGGCCGAGACAAGGCGGCGCAGGGCGTCCTTGACGACAGCTTGCCCGAGGCCAAGCCACGTCGCGACGTCAGAGCCCGCGAACGGGCCGTGGGTGCGGGCGTACCGCGCCACCAGGTCACCCAGGGGGTCGGGTACGGGTTGGAGAAACACGTCCGGCACTCCGACGGGCAGCGACGAACCCAGCGCGTCCCGCAGGCGTGAGGCGTCCTCGATGGCCGCCCAGCGCTCCTCACCGCCGACGCGGACCCGGATCAGCTGGCGGGACCCTTCGAGCTCGACCAGCCATCCGCCGACGGTGCGCGGGCCGGCGTCGTCGACGGTGCGGGCGACGATACCGTCGAGGGGCAGCGCGCCGAGGGTGCGCAGCAGGTCGACGACGTCCTCGGGGTCACGGCAGCGGCGGTCCGGGTCGAGCCGCTGGAGCTCCCCCTCCGTACGGGCGATGGCGTCCGGGTCGAGCAGGTCACGCAGGCTGAGCCCGTCACCGCGGCCGAGCAGCTCGGCGAGCAGGGTGGGGTCGAGCGACAACGCTGCGGCCCGGCGCTCGGCGAGGGGTGAGTCACCCTCGTAGATGAACTGGGCGACGTAGCCGAAGGTCAACGAGCGCGCGAACGGTGACGGCTGGGCCGTCTCGACGTGGACGGTGGTCACTTCACGGGAGCGGATGCGGCGCATCAGCTCCGTCAGCCCCGGCACGTCGAAGACGTCCTGAACGCACTCGCGGACCGCCTCGAGGATGATCGGGAACGAGGGGTACTGGCTCGCCACCTGGAGCAGCTGGGCCGAACGCTGACGCTGCTGCCACAGCGCCTGGCGCTGGTCGGGCCGACGCCGCGGGAGAAGCAAAGCCCGGGCTGCGCACTCACGAAAGCGCGAGGCGAAGAGGGCGGAGCCGCCGATCTGCTCGGTGACGAGGTCGTGCACCTCGTCGGGCTCGAGGAGGATGAGCGACAAGAGCTCGCCCAGCCCCGAGCCACGGGGGGAGCCCAGATCGTCGCCGAGGCCACGGCGGGGCCTGGCGGCTGCAGCACCCTCGAGCTCCTCGGTGGTGCCGTCGAACTCGAGGTCGGGCAGCCGGAAGACGATGCCGTCATCGCCGTGCATCGCCTGGACGTCGACCCCGAACCGCTCGCGCATCCGGGCCGACACACAAAGCGCCCACGGGGCGTGCACCGGTGCTCCGAAGGGGGAGAGGACGGCGATCCGCCAGTCGCCGAGCTCGTCGCGGAAGCGCTCGACGACGATGGTCCGGTCGCTCGGCAGGTGCCGGGTTGCCTGCCTCTGCTCGTCGAGGTAAGCGAGGAGGTTGTCGGTGGCCCACGCGTCGAGCCCCGCCTGGCCCACGCGCTCGCGCGCTCTTGCCGGGGACAGCGCACCAACCTCGCGGACGAACGCACCCACGGCCTGCCCCAGCTCGGACGGCCTCCCGAGGGTGTCTCCCTTCCAGAACGGCAGCTTTCCGGGCAGCCCTGGCGCGGGAGTGACGAGGACGCGGTCGTGGGTGATGTCCTCGATCCGCCAGGTCGAGGTGCCGAGGGTGAAGAGGTCACCGACCCGCGACTCGTAGACCATCTCCTCGTCGAGCTCGCCGACCCGCCGGCCGGCGCCCTCGGAGCCGGCGAGGAACACGGCATACAGGCCGCGGTCCGGGATGGTGCCACCGGAGGTGACGGCGAGACGCTGCGCCCCGCGCCGACCGGCGAGGGTGCCGGTGACCCGGTCCCAGACGATCCGCGGCCGCAGCTCGGCGAACTCGTCGCTGGGATAGCGCCCCGCCAGCATGTCGAGGACCGACTCGAGCACCGCGCGCGAGAGGCCACCATAGGGGGCGGCCCGCCGGACGAGCGCCTCCAGGTCGTCGACCGCCCAGTCGTCGAGGGCGCACATCGCGACCACCTGTTGGGCGAGGACGTCGAGCGGGTTGGCCGGGATCCGCAGCGCCTCGATGGCCCCGGCGCGCATCCGTTCCACGACGACCGCGGTCTGGACCAGGTCGCCGCGGAACTTCGGGAACAGTACCCCGCGCGAGACCGCCCCCACCTGGTGCCCGGCCCGGCCGACCCGCTGGAGCCCGCTGCCGACGCTGGGCGGCGACTCGACCTGGACGACGAGGTCGACGGCTCCCATGTCGATGCCGAGCTCGAGGCTGCTCGTCGCGACGACGGCCGGCAGGAGCCCCGCCTTGAGCGCGTTCTCGATCTCGGCGCGCTGCTCCCTGCTCACCGAGCCGTGATGGGCTCGGGCGAGCACCGGGGGAGCGCCCGACGAGGTGCCGGACTGCGCCATCACCTCCGCCGGCGACCGGGTATGCCGGGCAGCCGCACCTCCCGACGTGGCGTCCTGCTGCTCACCGCCATCTCCGGCAGCCAGGGAAGCAGCGGTGACCCGGTCCTGCCAGATCTCGTTGAGCCGCGCCGTGAGCCGCTCGGCCAGGCGTCTGGAGTTGGCGAAGACCAGGGTCGAGCGGTGGCCCGACACGAGGTCGACGATGCGTTCCTCGACGTGGGGCCAGATGGAGGCTCGCTGCTGATCACCGGCGGCCGGACCGCTGAGGTCCTCGGTGACCTCACCGAGGGCGGTCATGTCCGCGAGGGGGACGACGACCTCGAGGTCCCACTCCTTGGTCGAGGGTGGCTGGACGACCTCGACCGGGCGGCCGCCGGCGAGGAAGCGGGCCACCTCGTCCACGGGGCGGACCGTCGCCGAGAGCCCGACCCGTTGCGCGGGCTGTGGGAGGAGGGTGTCGAGCCGCTCGAGCGTCAGGGTCAGGTGGGCGCCACGTTTGGTGCCGGCGACAGCGTGGACCTCGTCGAGGATGACCGTCTCCACACCGAGCAGCGCCTCTCGGGCACTCGACGTCAGCATGAGGAAGAGAGACTCCGGGGTCGTGATGAGGATGTCTGACGGCGCCCGGGCGAAGGTCCGTCGCTCGGCGGCCGGTGTGTCTCCGGAACGGACGGCGACGGTCAGGTCGGGGACGGTCAACCCGAGCCGCGTCGCCGCGTGGCCGATGCCGACCAGTGGCGAGCGCAGGTTGCGCTCCACGTCCACCGCGAGCGCCTTGAGGGGGGAGACGTAGAGGACCCGGCACCGCTTCAACCGATCCTCCGGTGGGGGTGCGCTGGCCAGCCGGTCGAGCGCCCAAAGGAAGGCGGACAGGGTCTTGCCGGAGCCGGTGGGCGCGACGACCAGCGCGTGGTGGCCGGAGCTGATCGCCGACCAGGCGCCCTCCTGGGCCGGCGTGGGCGCCGGGAAGGACCCGCGGAACCACTCAGCGGTCGCGGGGGAGAAGCGGTCGAGCACGTCCTCGGTCATCAGGAGGTCCAGCGTGCCATCTCGCACCGACAGCGGCATCGATGACCTCGTCGAGGCATAGAGAGGTATGCCGTGCCGAGGCACGAGGGCGAGCGGACGGCATACCCCGTCATGCCGCCACCCCCACAGACAGCCGTCCGGCGGGTGACCGGCCGGGGCGGCTGGCGGTGTTCCTCAGTTCCCGACGAGGCGGAGCGCGAACGTCCCTTCGCCGTCGGCGTTCTGGGAGGCGGACATGCCGACCGCCCGGAGAGCCTTGGTGAACTCCTGGTAGTCCGCCGGGACCGAACGCACGTACGTCGGCTCGAGCCGGTCGAGGTTGACGAAGATGGCCGTAGTGGCCGTGTCGCCGTCCCGGACCGCCTTCCGGAAGGCGTCCGTCTGTCCCAGCTTGCCGTCTCGCTGGAGAGCGGCGAGGTAGTCGTCGGTCGTCGCGAGGAAGACCTTGTCCCCGTCGACCTTGCGCTTGACGACGTTGTCGACGCCGGCCTTCTCGACGAGGCTCTGGACCACCTCGTCGGCGCGCGCGCCGTTGGTGGTCACGATCTTGGCGCCCAGACGGGGCGGGTCCTGTGCCTTGCTGACGTTCGAGAGATCCTGGTCGGGTAGCGAGAGGGTCAGGCTCTTGCCGAGGAGCACCTGCAGGTCGTCGGGCAGCTTGACGCCCAACTGCTTCTCGATGCCTGAGATCGAGTCGGCCCCCAGGCTGGAGCCGATGGACTTCTCGAGCTGTGGCCATCCCTTGGCGACAGCGTCGCCGAGACCATTGGACTGGAGGGCGACCATGGTGTCCTCCGGGAGGCTGGCCGCCCCTCCGGTCGGCGGAGCGGTGTCCGGTTTCGTGGTCGCTCCCCGCGTGATGCCGGCCAGCTCGACGAAGTCGGCATCGAAGCGCAGCGCCATCGAGACCCTGCCGAGGCCCCCGAGCTGGTTGGGGTCGACGACCGGGCCGCCCACCTTGGCGGCCAGGTCGCCGAGCGCCTTGCCGTCGAACCACATCGACGCGATGCCCTGGTCACCCATGGCCTTCATGTCGGCGGTGAAGCCCGTGTTGGTGGCCAGCGAGCCTTTGTCGAGGTCGGCGAGCGCCGAGCTGCCCTTCGGGGTGATCAGCGCGAAGCCGTCCCTCGCCGTGACGTCGACGCCATCCGCGCCGCTCGTCGTGGCGATCTTGGAGATGCCCTCCTTGGCCTTGCCCTCGTCGGTGACCTGGAGCGCGAAGACGAGGTCGGGCTTCTTGGCCGTGACACCCGGCATCAGGGCGACGGCGACGCGGTCGCCGAGCCACGGCTTGACGTCCGTGTCATAAGCCAGTTTCTTGAGCTTCGGGTCCGAGCCGGCGATCCACGACCACAGCGTCTGCTTGACGTCCACGTCGGCGCCCTGGGTCTTGACCTTCGGCAGCTTGCCGAGGAAACGGGTGGCCGCGATCTTCTGACCGGCGGAGGGGTCGAGGTCCACCCGGACATAGCCGATGGCCGTGCTCGGGACGACCTCGGCCGGCTGGGCTCCCGTGCTGGCCAGCACCGTATAGGCGAAGGTGCCGCCGGCGCCGACCAGGACGACGACAGCAAGCAGACCGCCGAGGAGCAGGGCACGCTTGGGGGCCGCCCGCGTCGCCGCGGGACCGAACTGGACCTCGTTGCCGACCGGACCGCCCGGACCCGGTGCAGCGGAGGGGGCGGGTCCTCCCGCCGCGCCCGCCTGTCTGACGCCGGGGTCGTTCGAGCCGGAGCCTCCGGGCGGGTTGTGCTGAGCCATGGTGTTCCCCCTGTGACGTCCCGAGTCTGCTACCCGTACTCTAGTCAGCCGACGGTCCGTCACCGGTCCCTTTCGGGAGAGTGGATGCCGGTCGCTGTGACAGACTTCTGCCGTGCGGTTGAGCCAGTTCTGGTCACTGATGGACGACGAGTTCGGCACTGCGTATGCCGCGTCGCTGGCTCGCGACCACTCGCTCGGGTCCTTGGGGAGCCGGACCGCGATCGAGGCGATCGAGGCCGGAGTGCCGCCTCGGGAGGTCTGGCTCGCCCTGTGCGACGACATGGACGTCCCCCCGGAGCGCCGCTTCGGCAAGGTCCTGCGGGCGCCGAGAAGGCGATGACTGCTTGTCGGGCCTGGCGGTGAGGCGTTCCGCTGCCTCGGCCCCGAGGGGGCGGGAAGTCCTCGACCATGATGATGATCGACTGCGTCTCCCCGGTGACGTCGGGGGAGCTGTTCGGTGAGGACCCCAGGGTGTCCGGTCCGCAGATCCGCGAGCGCCTCGGTGTCGTCCTGCAGAAGGACACCCTCGACGAGGAGCTCACCGTCGAGGAGAACCTCTGATCTACGGCCGCTTCTTCGGGCTGGGCAGGGCCGAGGTGAGGTCTCGCGCCGTCGACCTGCTGGAGCTCGCCCAGCTGTCGGAGCAGGCCCAGGACAAGGTGGAGCCGCTGCCCGGGGGGGATGAGGGCGACGCGGGCGTCCGACTGAGGACGCGGCTGGTCCGCGAAGTGGGTGCGGCGCGTCGTGGGGGTGTCGCACCACCGTCGAACGTCTGTTCGGTAGTGTTTTCCACACGGAGCGGCGCCCACGTCCCATGATCCACAGGCTTGCTGACGGCCCGTCGGGATGTCGGTGCCGGCTCCTAACGTCTGACTCACAACACGTCCGATCGGCAGCACGGCCGACGTGGAGCGGGTCGCAGGTGGACGGCAGACAACGACACAGGAAGCATGGTGGGTGACATGGCGGCAGGTGCGCCGGATCGCGGCAAGGCGATCGAGACGGTTCTCGGCCAGATCGAGAAGCAGCACGGCAAGGGCGCCGTCATGCGCCTGGGTGACAACACCCGG
>JAABUR0100001855.1_pt1 | contig 35459 bp, 29 predicted proteins | sample 5560091 | NCBI WGS metagenome assembly JAABUR01 (sample SAMN10711879, study PRJNA513375) | rock metagenome | isolation source: Antarctica rocks | place: Antarctica: Victoria Land, University Valley sud | reverse complement strand
GCGGGTCACCAAGGGACCCGGCTCACGGGGCGCCGGGATCGCGATGGCGTTCAAACTGATCGAGTCAGCACAGACCCGGTGGCGCGCCGTGAACGCACCCCACCTGGTCGCCCTGGTCCGTGCCGGCACGAGGTTCGAGAAGGGCAAACTCGTCGAACGACCCGACAAATCAGGAGGTGAACAGCAAGTCGCGTGACACGCCGATCCACAGGTCTTGACAATTCCTCAACTTCGACCCCTGCGCGATCCCACCGCACCACACGCCTGACCAGTGGTCCGCGTCCGTGCCTAGCGCACGATCCTGCAGCATTGCTACTCAGGCCCCAACAAGGCGAAGTGGGCCGTCCTGCTCCGACGCTACCTACCCGGCTGGCGTCCCACCGAGGACGGGGTCGTGTTGTTCCAACCCCAGACGATGACGGTCAGCCGTTACCGGTACCGGGCCGACAACATCGCCACACCGTGGGCAAGAAAAGCAGAAGGATCGGTCGCATAACCCGGAGGCATGGGCTCGTGGAGAGCCGGATGCGTGGAGACACGCACGTCCGGTTCGGAGGGCGGGCTGAGGAAACGTAACGTCTGTAAAAACGTCAACGCGCCTCAGCCCGACCCAACTCGTCGACGCACAGGACCACCGCGCTCTCGGGTGGATCGAGGTAGAGGCCGACCACGTCGTAGACCTTCTCCACGAACAACGGGTCTTTGGACAGCTTGAACCCGTCGACCCGGTGCGGTTTGAGCTCGAAGGCTCTCCAGATCCGCCCGATCGTGGTCTTGGACAGGCCCGACCGCTGAGCCATCGAGGACCGCGACCAGTGCGTGGCGTTCGTCGGTGTCTCCTCCAACGTCGCGACCACGACCGCCTCCACCTGATCGACGCTGATCGAGGGTGGCCGGCCCGGTCGGGGCTCGTCCACCAACCCATCCAGGCGCTCAGCCACGAACCGGCGACGCCACTTCCCGACCGTCGCCTCAGTGCAATTCAACTGTGCCGCAACACTTTTGTTGTCCGCACCGCCCGCACACGCGAGGACGATCTTGGACCGCAACGCCAACGCCTGAGACGACTTCGCCCGCCGCGACCATCGCACCAGCTGCTCACGCTCATCCTCAGCCAACGTCAGCTCGGTCTTGGGCCGCCCCGTTCTCGCCATGCCACAAGCCTACTATTTATGTCACGAATTACCGGTGCAACACACTAGCCGTCAGCGACAGGTGTCGTCGACCGGCGCCGGCGGGGTCCGCCCGTTGCCAGGGGGTTGGCGCGCACGAACGTGCGCGTCCTCCCGTACTTGGGTTTGGATCCACTCCTCGTAGACGGCAAGGTCGATGCGCCATCGCCCGTCGACTCCCTGGACCGCCGGCAGCTCCCGGTTGCGGATCAAGTTGCGCACCACCAGCTCACCCACCCGAGCTCGCTGGCAGCAGCGGCCGCACTGAGCCAAGAAGGGTGGCCCGCAGCAGCACCGTCGACGGGCCCGCCTGCGCGGGCCGACGTGGCACCGCCCGACCATAACGGCCAGGCGTCCACCACCTCGTTGCCGCGGGGCGTGTCCGGGTGCTTTCCCGGGAAGTGCATGTCCAGCCGTTTGAGCTTGACTCCGCAGTACGGACACGCCGGCAATGGCGACTCATCGATCCACCGTTCGATATCGGCACGTAACCAGTGCGGCCAGCCACTGGCGATGACGTCGCGGCCGGCTTGGATGGGCTCGAGATTGACGGCGGTAGGGAAGTGCAGGACATCGGGTCGCGTGCAGCGCCACACCGAGATCTCGGTACGTCGGCGGGGGTAGCTTGTTGACGTCCACAACCGGTGGGCCTCGCATGGGCTCGTATCGTTTCGGCCAGCAGGCTCCTGTGCGTGTGCTCCCGGGCACCTGCGTGGCCGGAGCACAGCCCTACCACGGTCTTACTCCTCCAGACGGAAACCCACTTTGATGGTGACCTGAAAGGTGTCGACCTCGCCGTCGACCACCCGGCCGCGGATCTCTGTCGCCTCGAACCACTCAACGTTGCGCACGGTGTGGGCTGCCCGGCTGACGCCGTTGCGGATGGCCTGGTGGATGGAGTCCGGCGATGAGCCGACGACCTCGGTAACCCGGTAGACGTGATCGCTCATGAGGAACGCTCCTTCGATTTGGGTGCAGGTTGGGTGGACGTTAAGGCCCGTGTCATCGTCCCACGCTGCTGCGGTTGGCGTCGGGCGACACCGGGGCGTCTCGTCGGTGTTCTGTCTTGCCGTCCGGGTGGACGAGCGGCAGTGACGCCCACGGCCCTGACACCTTGGCCGCGAACCTTCCTAAGCCAAGGCGATGCTCGAGCATTTAGGTTGTGGTCTGGCACACCCGAGGACGATGGCGAACGGTGGCCCGTTAGCCGCTGCGAGAGACTCGGGACGGCTCACCGAGCTCTCACATCACTTTGTCGCGGCGATGCCGGAGCGGCTCAGTCTCTGGCGATGCCAGGCCTTGCCCTTTCGCTGTTCAACCTCTTGAATGGAGCTTCACAGAAGGCGCGCTCGGCTCCGTCGGAGGGTTTATGCGACCCAGCGCCGCAGCGAACAGTCCCTGCAAGCAGTGCCAAGGCCTAACAGCGTCGGCTTTCCCGGCCGCCCCATCGGCCCGAAACCCGAAAGGCGGACCTTCCGATGACCCGTGTGGCCTCGACGCTCATCTCCTCAGGAGTGGATGAGGAGTGGGCGCTCCGGCTGCGGACGCTACGGTCGGTCGAGGAGCGCGTCCTGTGGTTGTCGACCGCGATCATCGACCATGCGAACCGGGTGCGGCCGAATCCCTCAGGATTGAAGGTAGGCGGCCATCAGGCGTCGAGCGCGTCGATGGTGTCAATCATGACGGAGTTGTGGTTCAACCAGCTCCAGCCCGGTGATCGGGTCTCGGTCAAACCGCATGCATCCCCGGTGCTTCACGCCATCAAGTACCTGCTCGGTGAGCTCGACGAGTCTTACCTGATCACGCTGCGCCAGTTTGGGGGGCTGCAGTCCTACCCGTCTCGGGTCAAGGATCCCGACCCGGCGGACTACTCCACCGGCTCGGTCGGGATCGGGGCCACCGCACCGATCTGGGGGGCGCTGGCCCGCCGCTACGTGGCCGGGCACTTCCCGCCCGCCGGATCGGGTGCCAGCGGTCGGCAGTACTCACTGCTCGGCGATGCGGAACTCGACGAGGGCGCGGTCTGGGAGACGGTGCTCGATCCGATGGTCGCCGAGCTGGGCGAAGTGGTTTGGATCGTCGATCTGAACCGCCAGTCCCTCGACCGGATCGTGCCCAACATCGGCGCCACCCGTCTGCAGGGCATGTTCACCGCCGCAGGCTGGCAGGTCCTGCCCGTCAAGTACGGCCGCCGCCTGGAGACGCTGTTCGCCCAGCCCGGGGGTCACGCGCTGCGCGAGCGGATCGACGCGATGCCCAACCCCGAGTACCAGCGTTTGCTGCGTCATTCCCCCACCGAGGTGCGCGACCGGCTCCCCGGCGACGGCCCGAAGGCCGCAGCGATCCGCGCACTGCTCGAGGACGTCTCGGACGACGAGCTGCACGCCGCCATCCGCAACCTCGGCGGCCACGACCTCCTGTCGCTAGGCGAGGCGTTCGCAGCCATCGACGACACCCGGCCCACCGTGATCTTCGCCTACACCGTGAAGGGCTACGGACTGGCCAGCGAAGGCCACCCGCAAAACCACTCGGCCTTGCTCACCGAGGCCCAGCTGCGGTCCCTGGCCGCCCGCGTGGGCGCCGATCCAGGAGATCCCTGGGCATCCTTCGCCGACGGCAGCGCGGAAGCACGCGCCTGCGCCGCAGCAGCCGGACGCCTGCACCGCGACCCCGTCCCCGCGCTCCCCCGCTACGACGTGCCGGCCGACCTCGGACGCACCCCGCACGGCGTCGCCACCAGCCAGGCCGCGCTCGGCCGCACCCTGCTCGACCTCAACCGGGCCGCCCCCGACACGGGAGCTCGGATCGTCACAGTCAGCCCCGACGTCTCCTCCTCCACCAACCTCGGCGGCTGGGTCAACAAGGTCGGCATCTGGGCCCACGACGAGCGCGCCGACTGGTTCGCCGACGACGCCGAGACCATCCTGCACTGGCGGGAGAAACCCACCGGCCAGCACATCGAACTCGGCATCGCCGAGACCAACCTGGTCGGCCTCCTCGGGGAGCTCGGCGCCACCTGGAGCCGCTGGGGACAGCCGCTGCTGCCGATCGGCGTCATGTACGACCCGTTCGTCGAACGAGCCCTCGAGCCGTGGTCCTTCGGCATCTACGCCGGCGGCCAGTCGATCCTGGTCGGCACGCCATCGGGCGTGACCCTGGCGCCCGAGGGCGGGGCCCACCAGTCGATCAAGACCCCGTCCATCGGGCTGGAGCAGCCCGGCTGCCTGTCGTACGAGCCCGCGTTCGCACTGGACACCGAGTGGTGCCTGCTCCAGGCCCTGGGTCAGCTCGGCACACCCGACGGCAGGTCGGCCTACCTGCGGTTGTCCACCCGCCCGATCGACCAGGCCTTGGCGGCCGTGCCCACCGACCCGGCCGCCCGTGAACGCCGGCGCCGCAACGTCGTCGCCGGGGGGTACGCCCTGAGGCGAGCAGACCGACCGGCGGTCACGGTGGTCGCCATGGGCGCCGTCGTCCCGGAGGCGCTCGAGGCTGCGGACAGGCTAGCGGCCATGGGCGTGGGAGCCGACGTCGTCGTCGTCACCAATCCCGGCCTGCTCTTCGCTGCGACGCAGGCCCGCCGCGGGCTGTCCGGCGCCCCTGCCTGGATCCTGGACAACCTCTTCCCGGTCGACCGGGCGGTCCCGATGGTGACCGTCCTCGACGGCCACCCGCACACAATCGCCTTCCTCGCCGGCATCAACCGCGTCCCGGCCAGCCACCTCGGCGTCACGAAGTTCGGTCAGTCCGGCGACCTCGAGAGCGTCTACCGCTACCACGGCATCGACACCGAGACCCTCATCAGTGTCGCCCTCGACCTCATCGACTGACCGAACGGGGCAGCCGGGACCCGCCCCGGCTGCCCAGTCCGCCCGGTGCGTGCCAACGGAACGGGTCCCGCCGCGGGCAGGAGCCGCGAGGGCCGCCCGGGCAGAGCAGGCGGGCCGGATGCGCCCGCTCGACGGCTGCACACGCAGCGGGTCGGGCTGCGCGGCGAAGGGCAGGCACGAGGCCACGGACCACGGAAGCGTGAACAGCTCCGCGAGTGTGGCTCCCTCCCGTGCCTGACCTTCGTGATCGGCGGCGGGATTGCAGCGAGGACGGTCAAGGGTCGCAGCCTGCGGCCGGAATCACACCGGCCGCAGGACGACAGCTCGTCCTAGAGGAGCTTGGTGATGTTCTCGTCCAGGCTGTACCCCATCAGCGCCTTGCCGTAGATCTCCCTCGTCGCGGGCGGAACGAGCGTTCCGTGCCTGCCGGCGATGTTGGAGTCCCGCCAGATGCGCTGCATCGGGCTCGATTCAGCGAAGCTGCCGGCTCCGTGAGCGGAGAGCAGGATGTCGATCGCCTCCTTCACGGACGTGGCGGCTTGTGCCGCGTCGGCCCGGACCCGCGCCCGCAGCATGTAGCTCGGGTACTCGCCCCTCTTGGCCGCTGAATCGATGTCGGCGGCAGCTCGGTACACGTGCATGTGTGCCGTGTCGATCAGCATCGCAGCGTCAGCAATCGCCAGCTGGAATCCCACCGATTCGCGCTGCTGCGTGTAGATCGTGTTGGGGATGGTCCGCCGGTCCGCCTGCTCGATGGCGAGCCGCAGCGCGGCGCGCCCCAGCCCGAGCTGGGCGCCTGCGAGCACCAGCGTGAAGGCGGCCTGGAAAGCCGAGTGGTAGAGGGCCTCATCGGTGAACTCGGTCGGGAACTCACCACTGAGGGCGCTGGCCACGGAGAGGATACGGTGATCGGGCACGAACGCGTCCTCGACGACGATCGCGTTGCTGCCGGATCCGCGCATCCCCACGACGAACCACGTGTCCTCGACGACGTAGTCCGGGCGGGGGATGAGACCCAGCCCGAAGTCGATGGTGTTGCCGTCCTCGTCGACCAGCGGGAAACCGACCATCACCCAGGTCGAGTGCAGCGATCCGGAGCCGTAGTACCACTTCCCGCCGACCTGGTAGCCGCCCTCGACGCGGCGCGACTCACCTCGCGGGGAGAAAACCCCTGCCACGCGGGCGTCGGGGTCGGCGCCGAAGACGTCGTCCTGCGCCTGCTTCGGCAGCATGCCGACGCCGACGCCGACGGTGTTGATGAGGGTGACCACCCACGCGGTCGACCCGCAGTTCTCGGCGAGCGTTGCGGCCACGTCGACGATCGTGCGGATGTCGGCCTGGTGCCCGCCGTAACGCTTGGGCACGCCCAGCTTGAACAGGCCGGCGTCCGACAGGGCATCGATCACCCGGTCCGGCACCCGCCGAGTCTCGTCAATCTCCTTCGCGCTCGCACGCAGCATGTCCCCGAACGACGCAGCCGTCGCGAGCAAAGCGTCGCGCTGCTCGTCCGCCTCGTAGGTGACCTTGTAATGCCGATCACCGACGTCCATGGACCCAGCCACCACAGCCGAATCGGGCATTCCGCTCACGGTCATCGACTGGTAGACCTCGCTCAGTGCCTCAGGCACGTTGCCACACCGCCTTCTCAAATAGTCGAGCACATCGGACCGGACCATCTGTTGGCCGCTACGTTCTCGATCACCCCGGGCTGCCGAGACCCGCCCCAGGATCGTCGGCGCTCGGCATTCTCGGTGTGCATCGCTCCGCGATCGGACCACCGGCCGCAGTCAGGCAGAGGGCAGTGCGGCTGACCAGTCTCTTGAACGTGACTCAGTTTACGACTGCGGGCTGCCACCGTCAACACCTGTGCCAAGTCCCTCAGATCCGAGCGCAATTCGGCCGTCGAGCCGTCGGTAGGTACATCTGACCCACGAGGCCGCACCACTCGAGTGACTCGACTGTCCTTCAAGAGAGCTATGGTCGGTCGGCGTCGGAGGACCGATCACGCCGGCGGGTAAGCGTCCGTCAGAGCCGACGGGTCGAGCAGTGCCTCGGCCTGCAGCCGCAGCAGCCGCTCGTGATTGGGCGTCGCGGAGGCCAGAAACCTGCCTTCATCGAGCGCCGCAAGCAGGACCTCGGCGGCGTGTTCCGGGGTATCCCTCGAGTACCGCGGCAAACCCGCCACGATTTGGCGCACCGCGTCGGTCTCCAGGTCTCCGGCAGGCTCGGGCCGCCATCCGGTGTCCGTTGCATCGGGGGCGAAGAGGGTCACCTCGATGCCCTGCCCCCGGTGGGCCGTGGCGATGGCCTGCGCCAGGCCGATGACCGCCGCCTTGGACGCGATGTACGGCGCGGCGAGCACGCTAACGGGGTGACCTGGAAGCAGAGCCAGGCTCGAGCTGGTGAAGACGAGGTGGCCCGACCCGCGGGACAACATGTGCGGGAGGAACGCGCGGAGCACACGCGCCATGCCAATGACGTTGATGTCCATGAGTCGCGCCCAGTCCGCTTCCGAGAAATCGTAGGCGAGGGCTGCGGCGCTGATGCCAGCATGGCTCAGGACGACATCGGCGGCGCCGAAGCGCTCCAGCGTGACGTCCCGGACGTGCTCGACGTCCGCGGAGGACCTCACGTCGCACGTGACCGCGAGCGCGGACGGCAGCTCCGCCGCCAGCCCTTCCGCCGCTGCGAGATCGATGTCGGCGATCACGAGATTCGCTCCGCGATCGCTCATCAAGCGAGCGATGCAGCGCGCCATCGCGCTCGCACCCGCAGTGATCACCACCGTCTTGCCGTTAAGCTCCAGCACTTCTTCTCCTCCATCGTTCCTTGTACGGTCGCGATCGCGATGAACGCCTATCGAAGCTGCTTCGCGGCAGTCGCGGCGACCCGCCTGAGCGCCTCGACCCAGTCGTCGACCTCCTGGGACGTGACCGGCCCAGTAAAGCCCGACATGCGAATGGCGACCGGCGGATAGCCCGGGAGCTTCTCGACCGGGACGACGATCGACTCGATCTCGTAGCGCTCCCCGGGCACGAGACCAGGCTCGTACAGGTCCACCAGCTCAGCGGAGACCGTCTGGAGCATCCGCTCGTGGCGCGGCAACCGGTCGGACAGCTCGAACGCTGTCACGACGTCTCGATGGTGCTGCAACACCTCCGGCGCTGCTGCCAGGACCGAGTAGCCACGCTCGCGGACGCGGTCGAGGACGGACCGGAACACGTGGCGACGGTCCGCCGCGTCCGACGGCGCGCGAGCCAACCACTCCTCGACCTCCTCCGGGCTGGAGTGCGTCATCAACGCGGCACCGAGCGGAGGGATGATCGGCATGCGGTGGCCGAGAGGGAACGGGTTCGGGATGCGGCTGCGGTCGGTGGCGAGCACGTGGATCCCGTTCCACCCCACCTTGGCGAGGACGCTGCAGTTTAGGCCGTACTCGTCGCTGACCGCCTCGACGTCGCTGCGGATGACACCTGCGAGGTGCGCGGCCTGGATCAGGTCGGGATCGGGCGCCGCAACCAGGGACTCCGGCGTGAACCGCCCGTACCCGCCCTGGAAGAACACCAGTGGGAGGGTGGACCGCTCGACCGCGAGCTCGCGCACCAGACCGAGGACGATTAGGTGGTCGCCGGCGGGGATGATGTCGTGGAACGTGCACTCGATCCAGCTGACCGCCCCGTCGAGGACGGGAGCGCCGAGCGGCCCCTCGCGCCAGCTCACGCCGTCGAACTTGGCATCCCTACCAGTGACGAACTTGCGACACAGTTCCTCCTGGTCGGCGGCCAGGACGTTGACGCAGAACGACGTCGCCGTCCTGAGATAGGCGAAGGCCTGCGAATCGCTGGTGGGGAAGAACGCGATCAGGGGTGGGTCGAGCGACACGGAGTTGAACGAACCCACGACCATCGCAGCCGGCTCGCCGTCCGCGGCAATACCGGTGATGACCGCGACGCCGGTCGGGTAGTGCCCGAGGGTCTCTCGGAACAATGCGGGGTCTAGAAGCGACATGGGACTTCCTCCAGGGTGCGACCAGCCGGGGACGGCGATGGAGCTGCGGCGGGATGCACGGGCGCCTACGCCCGCTTCGATGGCGAGGCTCCGGGGAGGACGACGCGACGTCCGCTGGGGACAGCACCCGCATGACCGTGGACCCGGGTGGCAGGTATGAACCGAAGGATCATGTCACCTACCTCCATCAACTCTTGAATGCCGCTCAACGTAAGTCGCGCGACCGCGCGAGTCAAGGGGTTGCGCCGGTGCCATGGGTTGCCCCCGGGACGCCCACCGGCGATGACCGAGGCCAGCGCTGCCTCCTCGATCGTGGCCACATCGGCGGGGGTCAACTCGAGGTCGCACGCACGGAGCGGGCCGGTACTGCGAGGTGTCGATCGATGGCCGCGGACGCAGTCCTTGAGCACTGGATGGCGCTGCGCGAGCCGCGGCGGGTCCTTGCCCCGATGAGGGGGCAGACGCCCGCCGAACCGCTCGTCCACCATCGTCAACCTAGGAACGAGCGTGAGTCATGGGTCAAGGGCAGCGCTGGCCTTCGACTCGGACGGCATCCGCCGATAAGGAACGCGACGGCGAACAAGACGCCGAGCAGGACCGCCGCGGACCTCAGCCACGACGCCGCCCGCCGCGGGGACCTTTCGCTTGTACGTGCGGGCAACGTCCCATGCTGCCCGACCGGCTCTTGAACTAGGTTTGACAGCGCGGCCGCCCTCCCCCATCCTTAACGGCGGCCCATGCCATGAAGCCCAGCGCTCATCAGCCGCCTCGCCACCCGACATCACCTCGATCTGCGCAACGGCGCTCGACGGGCGCTGCCAGTGGACGGACGTCAGCGAAAGGGAGCACGCCGTGGACGACGTGACGGAGATCAGCCAGTTGGTCGTGCGCGAGCGGCAAAGCCGGGTGATGCATCTCGACGCCCAGTTGCGAGACTGCTACCACTCGGATGCCACGGTCACCACCAGCTGGATGAGCGGCAGCGCAGCTGCCTTCGCCTCGGGCAAGGAGCTGCCGACGGCGGGCACTGCCGGCCCGATCATCAACCGGTCCGGGCCTCCAGTGGTGCACCACTCCGGACGGCGGGCCGTGGTCGAGCTGCCATCGACCACGATCCGGTGGCTCGACGTGAACGGCGTCGAGGCGGAGCTCGTCTCGTTCATGCGCCTGGTCTATCGGACGGAGAAGCGGGACGGCACTTGGCGGATCAGCGATCTCAGCACCGTCAACGAAGGGGACACGCTTACCCCTGCCGTTCCGGGCACCGATCTCCACGTCGACCCTGACGCGCTGGCGGGCCTCCGGCACTCGTACCGGTACCTGGCGTACACACGATCGCTGGGGGGCGTGACGGTCAGTCCCGACCTGCACGGCATCGACCGACCGGAAGCGGTCGAAGCCCTGTATGAGGATGCCTACGTCTGGCTGGCGGAGCAGCCGGCCGGCGAGGGGTCCGAGGCGTGAGCCTTTTTCGGGCTCGGCACACGAACCGGGGGCACCCGCGCGCCGCGGACCGACGAGGCACCGCGAACCGGCGATCTGCGCCGCCGCTGACGACGGCGCCCGTGCGAGGCCGCCAAGTTCTCGCCACCCTGTACAGCACCCGACATGTGTTCAGCGGCGCAATCTGGCCGCGACAGCGTTCAGCTCGCCGGCGGGTGTCCGCCGGCGACCAGACCCGAGGAGTGCCAAGATGACCGGAACGACTGACCACCTGACCGCGGACGGTAGTGGGCCCGCATCCGCCGGGGACGACGTGTCCGCCGTCACCCAGGTGGTCCTGCACGAGCGCCAGGGCCGCGACCGCGGCTGGTGGGACCAGATGCTGCAGACCTACTGGCCGGATTCGACCGTGCGCCTGAGCTGGTACGACGGCGACGGTCCCGGCTTCGTCGCAGGGTCCAAGGCCTTGACGGATGGCGGTCTGACCACCCTGCACTCCATGTTCGCCCCCATCGTGCACGTGCGCGGCACCAAGGCCTACGTCGAGGCGTCCACGGCCGTTCGGGCTTCGCTCGTCGTCAACGATGTTCGCGGCGACCTCGTGTCCTACACGCGACTGAATTACCGCCTGGAGTGTCGGGACGGCGAGTGGCGAATTCTGTCACTCGACCCCGTCTACGAGGACACTACGCTCACCCCGTCGATCCCGGGACAACGCATCGACATTCCGGCCGAGGATCTCGCCCAGTTCCGGCGGAGCTACGCGATCCTTGCGTGGGAACTCGCCCGGAATGGACGAGCAATGAGCGAGGGGCTGCTCGGCGACGACGAGCCGGAGCCGGTCGCCGCGTTCTACGCCACGATGTGGGAGTGGCTCAACGGCTGAGCTCGCCACCGAGGTGGAACCGATCCGGTCGGCGGGCGCCGTGGGTGGGACCGGCGCGGACACCGGCTGGCGTCGTCACTACTCGAGGACGAGAGGTCGCACATGGGTAAGCACTACGACGTCGTCGTGATCGGCGGGGGGTCAGCTGGGTCGGTGGTCGCCGGCCGGCTGGCCGCGGAGACCGATGCCGACGTCCTCCTGATCGAAGCCGGCGGATGGGACCGGAATCCGCTGATCCACATCCCGGCTGGCTTCTTTAAGCTAGCCCAACGCGGCGCGCTCGACTTCAAGTACTCCTCGGTACCCCAACAACAGCTGGACGGTCGGCCGCGCCCGACGCCGGCAGCTCGGGTCATCGGCGGGGGCAGCTCTATCAATGCGATGACGTGGGTGCGCGGCCAGGCCGGTGACTACGCGAAGTGGCACGAGGCCGCCGGAGGGATCGGCGAGTGGTCGTACGAGGACCTTCTCCCCCGCTTCGCGGCGCTGGAGACGAACAACATCTTCAGCGGGGCCGGCCACGGCGTGGACGGTCCTGTCCAGGTCTCCTGGCCACCCCGCATCAACCAGCTGAACCTCGCGGCCGTGAAGGCGTTCCAGGAACTCGGGCTGCCCTTCAACGCGGACTACAACGGTCGTGACCAGTCCGGTGTGAGCATCACCCAGAACAGCATGGGCAACGCCCGGCGCAGCAGTGCTGCAACCGCCTTCCTCCACCCGGCACGTCATCGCACGAACCTGACTGTGCTCACCCACGCCCTGGCCCAGCGCCTGCTCGTAACCGGCAAGCGCGTCACAGGGGTCGAGGTCGCGCGGTTCGGGCGCCGGCAGCGCATCTCCGCGGGCACCGTCGTCCTCAGTGCCGGTGCCTACAACTCACCTCGACTGCTGATGCTCTCGGGCATCGGGCCCGAGGCGGAACTCGCCAAGCACGGCATCCCCCTCGAGGTCCGATCCGAGGATGTCGGGCGGCATCTCCAGGACCACCCGAAGGTCGCCATCACCGCTCATGCCCGCGGAGACCTGGGATACGCAAGCCACACGCGTGGGATGACCATGCTGGTGGACGGACTGATCTACCTGCTCACCCGCGACGGACCGGCCGCGACCAACGGCATCGAGTCCGTCTCCTACTACAACCCGCTGGACCCGGTAGGTACACCCACCGTGGGGACGTACCACGTCCCGGTGAGTGCGGCGATGGGCGCGAAAGGGGTGACGGCGACGCCTGGGCTCACCTTCGAGAACATCGTGCTCCAACCGCGCAGCCGCGGCCGCGTCACCCTCCGGGACACCGATCCGAGATCGGCCCCGCTCATCGACCCCAACCTGCTCTCCGAGCCCGAGGACCTCACCACGTTGATCGCCGGCCTTCGCTACGCCCGTCGCGCCATGCGCATGCCCGCACTCGCGGCTGTGCTCGAGCCCGAGCTGTCGCCGGGCCTCGCCGTGGACGGGGACGACCAGTTGGCCGAGTTCTCGAGGAGAGCCGTCTCCGGCATGGCGCACCCCGTCGGCACCTGCCGCATGGGTGCCGACGACGACGCGGTCGTCGACCCGTCGCTGCGCGTCCGCGGCGTCGAGGGCCTTCGGGTGATCGACGCGTCCATCATGCCGAACATCCCCAGTGCCAACACGAATGCGGCCGTCATGGTGATCGCCAGCAAGGGTGTCGACCTGATCAGGGCCGAGCAGCGGCGTTAGCCGTCTACCGACCGCCCGCCGTCGACGCGAATGGCGTCGGCGCTCCGCCGTGAAAGTCGAGATCAGAACTACATGGACTCCAACCCCAAGATTCTCGCCGTCGGTGCCGCCGGTCGTTACGCGGGCCTCACCGTTCCGGCACTCGTCGCCCATGGCGCTGACGTCCGCGGGCTGGTGCGTGATCCTGCTCGGGTCGACATCGCGCGTCACAACGGAGCAACGGATGTCGTCATCGGGGACCTGCGCGATCGCGCGAGCCTCGATGAGGCGATGCGCGGCGTCGACGGCGCGTACTTCATCGCACCCGTGTACCCGAACGACGAGTCCCAGCAAACCGCCCGCATGTTCATCCAGGCAGCCAAGAATGCCGGCGTTCGCCGCATCGTGTTCTCATCGGTGTTCCACCCCGTGATCAGTGCGCTGGAGAACCACATCCAGAAGGTGCCGATGGAAGAGGCGGTCATCGAGTCAGGCCTGGAGTTCACGATCCTGAACCCGGCCCACTTTTACCAGAACACCGCAGCGATCTGGCCCCAGGTCGTGGCGACCGGGGTCTTCGCCGAGCCGTTCTCCAACTCCATGAAGTTGTCGCGCGTGGACTACCGGGACGTCGCCGAGGTGGTCGCCATCGCCTTGACGGAGGACCGGCTCGTCAACGGCACGTTCGAGCTGTGCGCCGACGGCGGCCTCGACCGCTGTGGGGTTGCCGCGGTGATGAGCGACGTTCTCGGGCGACCTATCAAGGCCGAGGCGACCGACATCGACACGTGGTTGGCGAGGTCGAACCTGCCGCAGGACGACTACTCCCGGAACGCGCGCGCCAAGATGTACGGCTACTACGACACCCATGAGCTCGTGGGCAACACGTTCACGCTGAGGGCGATCCTCGGCCGCGAGCCCCTGTCGTTGCGCCAGTTCTTCGTCGACCTGAACGAGGGAGAGCAGACGACCGCACGGTAGATCGCTCCGCTCCCGATCGTCCCTGGTGGGGCGACGGGTGGGGTCCAGAGGGAGTCCTAGCTTCCCGACCACCCGGACCTCCACCACCGGACACGTGCACCTTGCTCCGCCGAGGTGCACGACCCAGCGCCGCAGCGCCGACCGCGCCTGCGATGGGAATGTCGGTGCCTGTGGCGGTCCTCACGTCAAGCGAGTGCCGGTGATGCCGCCGTCGACGTAGAGGGTGATGCCGTGATCATCGCGGCGACGCGTCGGACGCCAGGAACAGTACGGCGTCGGCGATCTCCTCCGGTTTGACCCACAACGCCGGCGGGGATCGTTGCGGTCATCGCGTCCAGCACGCCGCGGGCGGCCTCGTTGCCGAAGGTGAGGGTCGCGCCGGGGCGACGGTGTTGGACACGGACTCCGCGAGGGCCTTACTCAGCGTGGGCGCACCCCACCGCCGGCCCATTGCAGTTCGACGTCGGAGTTCGTCGCCGCTCCGCAGGAGTCCGACCTCCTGGTCGTCTACACCAGCCACGCTGACTCGGCCACGATTTGGCTGCTGCCCCTGGTCGGGGAGCTGGACCAAGCCCAGCCCAACATCCCGCTAGGACATCCGCTCGGGAGGGCGGCTAGGAAAAGGTCTACCGGCGTCAGGGCAGTTCCACCCGGTACGCCCGCGCTGCCGTTCCGGCGAAGACGTCGGCGCGCTCCGCGTCGGAGCCACCGGCGAGAATGCGTTTGTACGCGTTGCAGACGATGTCGAAGGGCCCGGACCCGTCGGTGGGTGCATTGCTCTCGAACATGACCCGATCAGCGCCGAAGAGCTCGACCGCCGTCTCCGCGTACGGCCGCCACTCGGCGGCGAGCGCCTCGGAGGATGCCGGTGGGTCGGCGTGGTACGTCGGCGACCCGCTCAGGAATGTCCCCAGCCCGCCCATCTTCACAAAGACGTTCGGACAGCCAGCGAGCTGGCCCATGTCCGTGCGCCAGGCGGCGAACTCCTCCTCCAGTTTCCCCGCGTGCGCACCGATGCCGACGGGGTGCCCGAGGTGATCTAGAACGATCGTGGTGTCGGGGAAGCTGCGCGCGAGATCGGTGGCGTCGGGGATCTGCGGCGCGAGGAGGAATGCATCGAAAGTGAGCCCGAGTGGGGCGAGCTCGGCGAAACCGCGCCGGAAGTCGTCGTCTAGGTACTGGTGGGCGTCCTTGGTCGACATCGGCCCGAGCACGGACGGATCGGCGTCCCACATGCCTTCCTGCCGGATGCCGCGGAACCGCTGCGGCGCCGCGGCGAGGTAGGCCTCGAGGACCTCTCTAACGGCAGCTCCCCGACGTAGATCGGCCCACCCGATGATGCCGCTCGCGACTCGCGCCCGGCCGTAGAAGCCGGTCCTTGACATCGCCGCCTGACCGTTCAGGAACTCGGTCTCGTTGACCGCGCGGCGCTCCTGAGGGCCGTCGGCGGCGTACATGCCGTGCGCCTCGACCGCGATCGTCGCGACGAGGTTGTGCCCATCGCCTACGAACTCGAGGTAGTCGTCGATCAGGAACCGGCGCCGTCTCGTCATCGCGGCGAAGCCATCGCTGGCATGGTCGTACAAGTGGTGGTGCGCGTCGATGATCGGCAGGTCCGGGTAGAGCTGTGTCTCGTCGCCAGATGTCACGGCTGTTCTCCTGGTGCTGGGTTCGGCGTCGTTGCTGCGGGTCGCGTCCGGGCCATCCCGGCGGTCAGGGGGCCGGGTCACCGTATTCCTGGGCCGGGCCCCCGGCATCCACCGTCGCGGCGACAGACCTAGGGAGGGCGGCGTCGAGCGTGGCCTTCGTCCGGTCGTCCAGGTCGATGTCGGCGGCCGCGAGGTTCTCCTCGAGGTGCGCGAGGTCCGCGGTACCGGGAACAAGGAGAATGCGCGGATCGTGAGCGAGGAGCCACGCCAGTCCGACCTGCGTCGGTGTGGCCCCCAGGACGGATGCGGCCTCGATCACGGCCGGGTGCTCGCTCACCCTCATCGCCGCCTCGGGAGAGCCCATCGGGAAGAAGGGCACCCAGGCGATGTCGTGCAGGCGGCACTCTTGGAAGACCGACTCGTAGGCCCGCTCCACATAGTTGTAGATGTTCTGCACGCCCACGACCCCGGCCGGAAGCGCCCGCCGCAGCTGGTGGAGATTGACGTTGCTGAGCCCGATGCCGCCGATCTTGCCTTCGTCCCGCAGCTCGATCAGCTCGGCGAGCTGGATCTCGATGTCCACCTGCTGGTCCCCGGTGGCGATCAGGCGGGGTCCGGTGTCGACCCGGCGGAGGTACACCATCGCGAGCCGGTCGGTCCCCAGCCGGCGCAGGTTGGCCTCCACACTGACGCGCAACTCCTCCGGCCGCTGAGCCGGGACCAGACCGCGGTCGTGGTCGTGCCGGACGCCGACCTTGCTGACGATCGCGATTTCGTCCGGGTAGGGGTGGAGCGCCGCGCAAATCAGGTCGCTGGCGGCACCGCCACCGTAGAAGTCCGCGGTGTCGATGTGGTCGACGCCCAGCTCGACGGCCCGGCGCAGCAGCTCCACGCCGCCGTCCCTACCGACTGCCTGCAGTGCCAGCTGCCGGACTCCATAACCGACCCGGCCCACCGGACGACCGGGGAGCCATCCCCTGCTGCGCCCGGGGCTGCTGCCCGGGTCCTGACCCGTGTCGGTGTGTGTCATGCACGCACTCCTCGTGTGGTCGACCACCGTCCTGTCGGAGGGGCCGCGAGCAGACCTGGCACCGACCGGACGCCCGGCTAGGACGAGCGCGAGCAGTGGCAGCGCTACCCCCGCTAGCCGCCGCGGCCGGCCGGCCTCTGTCCAACTTCTTGAATGCGCATCAACGTAAGTTAAGGGCGGCGAGCACGTCAATAGCCGACGGGCCGGCGCCGGCGAGCGACACCTCGCGCGTGTCGGTTGACCACAGATCCGTACCCAGCGGAGACGCGCTCGTGGGCACCGAACAGCGTCTCGGTGAGCCCAAAGCCGGACAGGAAGGCCCTTTCCGGACCGCATCTCCATGCCGGCGGAGCGGCGCAGTCGCCTCCCGTTCCGACCTCGACGCGCCGTCCCGGCAACTCTGACCGTTGACGTCCAGTCGTCCGTCGGTCTATGTTGGCTGCCATTCAAGACGAAGGAGTCGTGGATCGCATATGGCCACCACCGCGTGATGACGGACATGGGCTGCTCCGACGTTCTTGCCGAGGGCGTCCAAGGCTGCAGCTGGCGTCGCTGCCGCATGGACGACCGCAGTGGCTTCTCCCGCTCGACTGAGGACTCCGTCCACGGTCGGTCACTCGATTCGTCGCCAGGGCAGACCAACGCGCTTCTGCTCCTGCTCCACCAGGCGAGCGGGGGCTCCACCGCATCGCACCCGGATCGCTTCCGAGTCCGGCAACACCACACTTCGCCTGAGCGAGTCCGGTCCCGTCGCCCAGGGGATCGCCCCCACCACCAGCCGGACCGGCGGCGCGCGCACGACCGCACCCTTCCGCCTCGACAAGGATGAGAGACGATGTCTGCCGAATACCGATCCCGCCCGCACGAAACTGCCAGCGGCGGCCCTCGACCCCTGCTACGCGCTGTCGCTGTGGCTTGCGCCGCAGTGTTGGCCGCTTTCACCATCGCGGCCTGCGGATCCCCCTCTGGCTCGTCGCCCGCATCAGATTCGTCCGCATCCGGCTCGTCGGGCGGACAGGGTGTCAACAAGGAGGCCGCGCAGACGGCCATCGCTCCCTACACAGGGAAGACGAGCGCCTTTCCGGTCACCGAGCCGCTGAGCAAGCCGGTGCCGGCGGGCACGAAGTTCGCATATCTGCAGTGCGCGACGCAGAACTGCGCCTTCGCGGGCAAGATCGTCGACTCGGCGGTCACGGCTCTCGGCGGCACGCTGACGACCATCAACTCCGGCGCGACCGCCGCCACGTCGCAGGCTGCCGCATCCAGCGTCCTCTCCCTCAAGCCGGCCGCCCTGATCCTCGCCGGAATCGACCCTCGGCAGTACGGCGACAGCTTGCAGAAGATCTCCGACGCCGGTATCAAGATCGTTTCGATCTCGGTTTCTGTGCCCACCCAGCCCTTCGGCATCACCGCCAACTACCTGGGTGCGGAGACGTTCCAGCTGGTCGGCAAGCTCATGGCCGACTGGGTCGCTGTGAACAAGGGGCCCGACGCGAACATCGCCTTCTACAGCGTCCCCGAGATCACCCTCACGCCGCTCATCGCGAAGGGCTTTAAGGAAGAGTTGGCCAAGAACTGCTCGTCCTGCAAAATGCGAAATGTCGACGTCGGCGTGGCAACACTAGGCACGACCGCGCCGCGGACCGTCGTCACCGATCTGCAGGCACACCCCGAGACCAACGTGGCGGTGTTCTCCTTGGCCGACCTCGCCTCCGGTGTGCCCGCCGCGATGACGTCGGCCGGTCTGTCAACAACCACCCTGGTGTACTCCCCTGGTCCAGGCAATCTTCAGGACATCAAGGACGGCAAGTTGACCGCAGGCTTGGCGATCGACTTCGCCAGCTCCGTCTGGGTGGCCGTCGACGTCGCAGCGCGCCTCATCCTGGGCGACAAGCCCACCGCGTCGGAGCAGGCGGGCGACGCGAACTTCCAATTCCTGGAGCAAAAGGACATCACGTTCGACGCCAGCCACGGGTGGATCGCCTACCCCGACTACCAGCAGCGGTTCACCCAGCTCTGGCACCCGGCCGGCTGAGCGGCCGTGGTCAAGGCATCTCCGCCCCTGCTCCGGATGAGCGGCATGTCGAAGACGAGCGCTGGGACTCCACCGCATCACACCCGGATCGCATCCACGTCCCGCACCGCTGCAGTCCGCCTGAGCGATTCGGGCTCGTCGCCCAGCCAATCTCCCTCGCCACCAGCCGGACCCGCGGCGCGTACAACCGCACCCACCCGCCTCGACAAGAATGAGACACGATGTCTACCGAATACCGATCGCGCCCGCACGGAAGTGCTAGCGGCGGCCCTCGACCCCTGCTACGCGCTGTCGCTGTGGCTTGCGCCGCAGTGCTGGCGGCTTTCACCATCGCGGCCTGCGGATCCTCCTCTGGCCCGTCCTCCGCTTCTGGTTCGTCCGCATCCGGCTCCTCGGCGGGCGGACAGGGTGTCAACAAGGGGGCCGCGCAGCAGGCCATCGCTCCCTACACCGAGCAGTCGAGCGACTTTCCGGTCACCGAGCCGCTCAGCAAGCCGTTGCCGGCCGGCACGAAGTTCGCGTACCTGCAGTGCGGGGCGCAGACCTGTGCGGTGGCGGGTCAGGTGCTGAACGCTGCGGTCAAGACGGTCGGCGGCGAGCTGACGATCATCAACTCCGGTTCGACTGCCGCTACGTCCCAGGCTGCCGCATCGAGTGTGCTCGCCCTGAAGCCTGCGGCCCTGATCGTGGCCGGGATCGACCCGCAACAGTACGGCGACAGCCTTCGGAAGATCTCCGACGCCGGCATCAAGATCGTCTCGATCTCGGTCGCCGTGGACACCAAGCCCTTCGGTATCACGGCCAACTACCTGGGCGCGCAGACATTCCAGCTGGCCGGCAAGCTCATGGCTGACTGGGTTGTCGTGAAAAAGGGCGCCGGCGCGAACGTCGCGTTTTTCGGCGTGCCCGAACTCACCTTCTCGCCAATCATGGAGAAGGCCTTCAAGGAAGAGCTCGCCGCGAAATGCACGTCCTGCACGGTGCGCAATGTCGACGTTGGCATCGCGACCCTCGGCACGACCGCCCCGCGCACCGTGGTCACCGATCTGCAGTCACATCCGGACACCAACATGATGGTGTTCTCGTCGGGCGACCTCGCCGCGGGTGTGCCGGCCGCGATGAGTGCCGCCGGGCTGTCGACCACCACCCTCCTCTGGTCGCCCAAACCGGGCAGCCTCCAGGACATCAAGGACGGCAAAATCGCGGCAGCGTTGGCTCAGGATTTCGTGGTGTCTGTATGGGTCGCCGTCGACGTGGCCGCGCGCCTCATCGAGGGCGACCAGCCGACCAAGTCGGAGCAGGCGGGAGAGGTGCCGCTCCAGTTCCTGGAGCAGAAGAACATTACCTTCGACCCGAGCCGCGGGTGGACGGCCTACGCCGACTACGCGCAGCGGTTCACCCAGCTCTGGCACCCGGCCGGCTGAGCGCCATGGTCAACGCATCTCCGCCCCTGCTCCGCGTGAGCGGCATGTCGAAGACGTTCCCAGGCCTGAAAGCGCTGGACGACGTGTCGCTGGCGGTCCACCCCGGCGAGGTGGTCGCGGTGCTGGGCCACAACGGATCGGGCAAGTCGACGTTGGTGAAGATCCTCGCCGGGGTCTACCAGGCCGATCCGAACTCGGTGGTGGAGGTGCGCAACGCCGAGGGCCAGTTGGTCTCGGGCCCCTCGGCCCGGGACGAACTACACTTCATCCACCAGGATCTCGGGCTGGCCGACATCCTGTCGACGGTGGAGAACCTGGGGCTGGGACACACGCCCCGCGGCAGGGGGCTCGCCCCCGTCCGCGGAGCGGCAGAGCGCCGTCACGCGAGAGAGCTGATCTCCCGGTTCGGCGCCAGCTTCGACGTCACCGTCCCGGTCGGTAAGTTATCGCCGGCACAGCGGGCGATCGTGGCAATCGCCCGAGCGCTGGACGGCTGGTCCCGACCGGACAACGTGCTGGTTCTCGACGAGCCGACGACCGCCTTGCACGGCGATGAGGTGCACGTGCTCTTCCAGGCGGTCCGGCGGGTCGCGGCATCCGGGGCGGGCGTGGTGTTCATCTCGCACCGGCTGGACGAGGTGCTTGAGCTGGCCGACCGGGTCGTGGTGCTGCGTGACGGCCGGGTGGTGGCCGAAGAGCTCACCACCCGGCTGGACCACGAAGCGATCGTCACGCTCATCGCCGGTCGAGAGGTGGCCGACGTGGACGCGGCCGGCGACTCCGGTCCCGGCGAGCCGGTCCTGTCCGTGGCCGGCCTCCGCGGGGAGGAAGTAGCTGACTTCTCGCTGACGCTGCGTGCCGGTGAGATCGTGGGGGTCGGCGGCATCCTCGGCTCCGGGCGCGAACAGCTGGGGCCCATGCTTTTCGGCACCGCATACCGCGTCGCCGGACGGGTGGAGGTCGGCGGGGAGGAGCTAGTCGCCGGGGATCCCAGGGCGGCGATCGAGGCCGGGATGGGCTACGTACCGGCAGACCGGCGCCGTGGCGGTGCGGTAATGGAGATGAGCGTGCGGGAGAACCTCACGATGCCGGCGATGTCGCCGTTCCGCCTGGCGTTCGGCCGACTGGACGGTCGAGCCGAACGAGCCGAGACGCGCACGTGGATACACACCGTCAGTCTGCGTCCGCCGAACCCCGAGCTACCTCTGAAGCTGCTCTCCGGCGGCAACCAGCAGAAGATCGTGCTGGCGAAGTGGCTCCGCGTCCAACCGCGGGTGCTGCTGCTGGACGACCCCACCCAGGGGGTGGACGTGGGGGCCAAGGCGGCGATCTACGAGCTGATCCTCACAGCGAAGCGGCAGGGCACCGGCGTGCTGCTGTGCTCCTCGGACACCAAGGAACTAGTCGCACTGTGCGACCGCGTGCTGGTGCTCAAAGAAGGCAGGGTCGTCAGCGAGGTCCCCCGGGACGAGCTCAGCGAGGCGCGCCTGGTCCGGGACGAGCTGAACCTGCAGGAGGCACCATCCGCGGTCCAGGACCAGGTCGGGGTGAGCTGAGCGCCATGCCCAGCAATCCGGTCCTCGTACGACGGTCCCCGACCGTTCGGTGCCCGACGGTGCAGCGACCGAGGGCAACGAGGGGAAAGAATCGATGAACGGCGCATGGGCACTCGAGCAGACCTCGGTCGACAGCCCGCCGGAGGTGCTGCAGACGGAGCCGTGGTCGGCCCGGTTGCGGCGGATGCTGGCGTTCCGCAACACGGCTGCGCTGTACCTGCTCGCGGTCATGATCGTGGTCTTCTCGCTGTGGATCCCCGACACGTTCCTGTCCTCGGGCACTTGGCGGTCCCTGCTGTCCAACCAGGCGATCACCTGTCTGGTGGCCATCGGACTGGTCGTGCCGATTGCGGCCGGCGTCATCGATCTGGCCATCGGTGCCGAGGTCGGGCTCGGCGCGGTCCTGGTCGCCCGGCTGCTGGTCGGCTCGGTTCCGGTCCCATTGGCGGTCCTGCTGACACTTCTCGGCGGCGCCGCCGTGGGCGTCTTCTCCTGGCTGATGATCACCAAAGCGAGGATCCCGTCGTTCATCGCCACCCTCGGGGTCGGATCGGTGCTCGCGGCCGCGATCTCATGGGTCTCCGACAGCCAGCAGATCGTGAACCTGCCGCGTGGGTTCGCCGAGGTAGGCAACGGCCAGCTCCTGGGGCTGACCTACCCCTTCTGGATCATGATCGTCGTTGCCCTGGGCTTGTGGTACGTACTGGAACGCACCCCCCTCGGACGGCGGATCTACGCCACCGGGGGCAACGTCGACATGATGGGCGGGTCCAGCGAAGCTGCCGCGCTGGCCGGCATCCGCACCTCCCGAATCATACTGGGGGCCTTGATTACCGGCGGCGTCGTCTCCGGCGGTGCCGGGCTGCTGCTGACGTCCCAGCTCTCCGCCGGTGACCCCACCGTCGGGCCGGGATACCTGCTGCCGGTCATCGCCGCGGTCTTCCTGGGCTCCACCCAGTTCCGCGGCGGCCGGTTCAACATCTGGGGCACCGTCGTCGCCGCCTACGTGCTCGCCGTCGGGGTCAAGGGCCTGCAGCTCGCCGGCCTGCCCATCTGGATCCCCGAACTCTTCAACGGCCTCGCCCTCCTGCTCGCCGTCGGACTCGCAGCCTGGCGGCGGCCGCTCGAGACCCGCCGACAGGCGATCCTCCGGTTGCTGCGCACCAACACCACCACGGCTCGGACCCGTCGCCGCGCGCGCCGGACGGAGCTGGCCGCCCGCGTCAGCGCCGCAGCCGCCCGGTCGAGCAGCGCAGACGGCGCGTCCACTGCGCCGGTGCACCACGAATCCCCCGCTGTCAGGGTGCGCAAGGCGCTCGCCTTCCGCAACACGGCTGCGCTCTACCTGCTCGCGGTCATGATCGTGGTCTTCTCGCTGTGGATCCCCGACACGTTCCTGACCACGGGGACATGGCGGTCCCTGCTGTCCAACCAGGCGATCACCTGTCTGGTGGCCATCGGTCTGGTCGTGTCGATCGCAGCCGGCGCGCTAGACCTGGCCATCGGCGCCGAGGTCGGGCTCGGCGCGGTCCTGGTCGCCCGGCTGTTGATCGGGGAGGTACCCATCCCGCTGGCGATCCTGCTCACCCTTGTCGGCGGCGCCGCCGTGGGCGTCTTCTCCTGGCTGATGATCACCAAAGCGAGGATCCCGTCGTTCATCGCCACCCTCGCCGTCAGCTCGGTGCTGACGGCGGCGATCTCGTGGGTCTCCGACAGCCAGCAGATCGTGAACCTGCCGGCCGGGTTCGCCAAGTTGGGCAACGGCCAGCTCCTGGGGCTGACCTACCCGTTCTGGATCATGATCCTCGTCGCCGTGATCCTGTGGTACCTGCTCGAGCGCAGTTCCCTTGGCCGGCGGATCTACGCCACCGGGGGCAACCCCCACGCCGCGAGGTCGGCCGGGATCCGGACCTCCCGTGTCCTGCTCTTCGCTCTCATCACCTCGGGGGTGGTGGCCGGCGGTGCCGGGCTGCTGCTGACGTCCCAGCTCTCCGCCGGTGACCCCACCGTCGGGCCGGGATACCTGCTGCCGGTCATCGCCGCGGTCTTCCTGGGCTCCACCCAGTTCCGCGGCGGCCGGTTCAACATCTGGGGCACCGTCGTCGCCGCCTACGTGCTCGCCGTCGGGGTCAAGGGCCTGCAGCTCGCCGGCCTGCCCATCTGGATCCCCGACCTCTTCAACGGCCTCGCCCTCCTGCTCGCCGTCGGACTCGCAGCCTGGCGCAGAACACCCAGGACCCGCCGCAACCGGCTGGTCCGCCTGCTGGGGATCGGACCCACCGCGTCCGCTGAACGCAGCCCGGACACCGGCTCGCAGTCACGCAGCACGAGCGAGGCGGTACAGGATGTGTGAGGAGGTCCGCGGTCGCGGAGAGCGGTAGGGCCGTCGGGTCGCATCCCTGTCGCATCCCTCGCTGCAACGCATCGATCACGTGGTGGCCTCACGGCGCGGGTGAGCGGGGAGGACGCAGCAGCGTGCGGGCGGCCATCAGCTGATCCCCTCACCGCCCCCAGCTCGCCGTCGCCCCTCGAGAGTACCTATATGTTGGGAACAGTCGGCGCGGGCCTTCGTCCCGGCGCCGCTTCCGGTCGACTCGATGGAGCAAGTAGGAGTTCGATGCCGCGGAACCGTCAGCAGATCCCACGCGAGGAGCGAACCGACGAGCTGCTGACGGCGGCGACCGAGTTGTTCCTGAGGCACGGGTACGCCGGCACCACGATGGCCGACATCAGCGCCGCCGCCGGTGTGGCTCCGGCCAACGTCTACTGGTACTTCCCTTCCAAGGACGACATCTTCGCAGCGATCATGGACCGCATGCTGCGACGAGAGACCCGGGCGCTGGATCACGAACTCCGGGATATGGAACCGTTGTCGGCTCTGCTCCGAGGGCTCTCCGACATGCGCGCCTTCCGCGGCCTGCACCGGTCCATGCACGATCGCATGCAGGATTCCGATACCGTCCGGGAGTCCCACGACAGGTTCATGGCGTGGATCCGAAGCAACGTGGAGCGGGTGCTCGATCAGAATCCGAAGGTCGATGATCCTGGGATGGTCTGCGACGTCGTTGTGGCGCTCTTCGAGGGGGCCACCGTCGGCTCGGATTCCGGGATGCGGCCGGCTCGAGACATGATCCGCTTCACGCTCAAGGCGTTGCTGCCCGAGAAGACGGCAGCCGTCAAGTCATAGATGGCGGTCCTGCGCGCGCCGGACCGTCATGACCCTTCCCCATCGGCATGCCGTCCCGGACCGGGTGACGCGGCAGCAGTGGTCAGCCTGTGGGGGCCGACGTCGCCGGCAGACTCCACAGCACCTGCGTGTGGGCCGGGATGCGCATGGTTGCGCCCACGTCGGCGCCCTTTCTTCACCTGACCGAACCGGCCGGCTGTGCCTCTTGACACGCGCACGCGTTCTTCATATGTTGAGTCACGTTCAAGAGTTGAAGGAGCTGCGTCACAGTGACATCTGCACTCGACGACGGCGTGGAGCTACGGGCCCGCGCCGCGGAGGAAGTGGTCCTCGCCTACCACCGAGCGATCGACACCGGCCGGGCCACCGCGGGCATCCAGTTCTTCACCGATGACGCGATTTTCCAGGCCAAGGGCATGGAGCTGGTCGGTCGCGAGGCCATCGGCGGCTTCCTCGCCGATCGGCAGTCTCAAACCGACCGGCACACGGTGCACGTCGTGGCCAACAGCAGCGTTGTCCGGGCGGAGCCCGACGAGATCGAGCTCAGCGCCCTCGTCCTGCTGCACGTCCGGCATACGGATGGTCGCTACGTCCTGGAACGGGTCCTGGACACGACCCACGTCGTCACCCGGGGTCCTGATGGTTGGCGGGTTCACCGGCGCTTCTCCCGGCCGCTGCACGGGGCACCCGCCGACGCGGCCTGAACGCATATCCACCCACAAGCCCGCAAGGCAGGAGAGCAAGACGTGACGAGTTCGGAAACAGCCGTCCCCACCAGCGCCGCCGAGAAGGCGGTATCGCTGCAGATGGGTGAACTGGTCCTCAAGACCGGCCGGTTCGAGGCCATGCGCGAGTGGTATTCCCACATGCTCGGCCACGGCCCCTTCTTCGAGCGGACGCCCGATCCCGATGCCCCTCCGCGCCCCCCGGGCATGCCCGAGCGGGCCGTCGACGTACGACTGGCGTTCTTCCTGGTGCACGAGAACGGGCACCCGCATCACCAGGTGATCGGTCTGTTCGGCATGGAGAGCCTCAGCGGCACGGAGGCCGGGGGCCCGGGGCTGCACCACTTCCAGTTCGGAACCGACTCGCTCGACGACCTCTTCGCCCAGTACGAGCGGATGAAGGCGGTCGGTGCCGACCCGCACCGGACCGCCAACCACGGGCAGGCGACGAGCTTCTACTTCCGCGACCCGGACGGGAACATCATCGAGTTCACCACCTCCAACTTCCCCACGCTGGAGGAGGAGCTGGAGTTCATGTCCAGCCCCGCTTTCGAAGCCAACCCATCGGGGCTGGAGCTCGACGCGGAGGAGTTCGCGGCGCGCTACCACGCCGGGGAGCCGCGGGACAGCCTGCTCAGCCTAGAGCCGCAGGGCGACCGCGCGTGAGCCGGTTGGTCAGCACCGCGGCGGGCGTGGGCCGGCTCGAGGAGGACGGCACGGTCGCCCTGCTCGAGTTGCCGTACCCGGATCTGGGACGGGCGCTCGAGGCGGGCTGCAGCACCGACGAGCTCGCCGCCCTGACCGTCCGCAGCCGGACGACCCTCGGGGAGGCGGCGCTGCTGGCCCCCGTTCCCCGTCCCTCGAAGATCTGGGCCGTGGGTTTCGGCTACCGCCAGCACCGGGCGGAGGTGGGCTTCGTCGAGGAGGTCAGCGAGCCGGTGATCTTCCTCAAGGCTCCGTCGTCCGTGATCGGCAGCGGACACGACATAAGGTTGCCACGGGTGGCCCGCGACGAGGTGGACTACGAGGGCGAACTCGGCGTCGTCATCGGTCAGCGGCTCAGCGATGTGGGTGAGAGCGAAGCGCGGGCCGGAGTCGCCGGCTACACGATCTGCAACGACGTCAGCGCCCGGGACGTGCAGAAGGGGCGTGTGCGCGGACGCAAGGCCGACGTCTCGGCCGCCAAGAGTTTCGACACGTTCACCCCGATGGGCCCGTGCCTGGCCACAATGGATGAGTTTGCGGACGCCGACGACCTGCGCCTGCGCACCTGGGTCGACGGCGAGCTCCGGCAGGACGCGCGGACCAGTGACCTCATCCACCCGGTGGCAGAGATCGTGTCGTACCTGTCCCGGCAGACGACCCTCGAGCCGGGCGACGTCATCCTCACCGGAACACCAGCAGGGGTCGGGCACCCGGAGGGCCGTTTCCTACGGTCCGGTTCGACCGTGACGATCGCCATTGACGGCATCGGCGAACTCACCAACACCTGTCGCTGACCCTGCAGGACGGCGCCTCGCAGTCCGAGCCAGCTCGGCCTGAGGCAATCAGCACTGGTCAGCGGTTCACCGACCACCACGACACGGACACCTCTCGAAACACCTCTCGAAACAGGAGCATGCGATGCCGCTGCACCGGCTGACCTCGGTCACGATCGGCGTGCCAAATCTCACCGAGACCGCGCAGTACTACCTCGACTTCGGCCTCACGCCTCGCGGCGACGAAGTCGCGTCGGCCTACTCCGGCGAGGCGGTGGTCCCCGGTGCCGAACAACACTTCTCCACCCGGGACGGCGGCGAGCAGCTCCGCCTGGTACGAACACCACGGCGTCGCCTGGTCCAGCTGGGCCTCGGCGCCGATGATCCCGACGACCTCGACCGGGTCGCCGCAAGCCTGAGCGCCCTCGACCTGACCGTAACCCGGCCCGCCGGGGCCGTCGTCGCGGAGGACCCCGGTACCGAGGTCCGCATCCGCGTCGAGATCGCCGACCGCATCAGCCAGGAATCCACCCCGTGGCCGGCCACGAACGGGCCCGGTCGCACCGACCGCACGGGCGCACGCGCCGACGGTGCACTCCGCGAGAACCGGGTCCGTCCGCGCAAGCTCGGCCACGTCGTCATCGGCTCCACCGACCAGGAAGCCAGCACCCGGTTCTTCACTGAGGGGCTCGGCTTCAAGGTCTCCGACCGGGTGCCCTTTCTCGCCTCGTTCCTGCGCTGCTCCACCGACCACCACAACGTCCTCGTCCAGCAGGCCCCCGTCTCCTATTTGCACCACACCTCGTGGCAGGTCGACGACGTCGACGAGGTCGGTCGGGGCGCCACCGACATGCTGCGCACCGATCCCTCCCGTCACGTGTGGGGACTCGGCCGGCACTTCGTCGGTTCCAACTACTTCTGGTACCTGCGCGACCCTGCCGGGAACTTCAGCGAGTACTACTCCGACATCGACTGCATCGTCGACGACCAGCTCTGGGAGCCCGGGGTCTGGGAAGGCGACCGCGGGCTCTACGCGTGGGGCCCTCCCCCACCGCCCTCCTTCCTCGCCCCCGAAGACCTCGGCGAACTGATGTCCGGGAGCCACAGCGCTCCCTGAGAGCCCCAGCTCGTCGACCGTCACCGCTGCTCCGGCGCATGGACCACCCCCCTGCACCTAGACGGCCCACGAACCTCATCCTCACAACGAAGGGAACACAGTCGTGCGCGTCGCCAATCTGGCCCGGCGTCTGGTACTAGTCGACAAGAACGTCGCAGTCGACGTGGAGACAGCCAGCCATGGCGAGTTCTCCTCCGATCCGCAAGGGATCTACGAGAGGTGGGACCCGTTCGTCGCGTGGGCCGCGGACGTCGATCTGTCGGAGGGGACCTCGTTCAACCCAGCAGACCTCGGGTCTCCGGTGCCCGCACCGCGGCAGGTGCTGGCCATCGGCCTGAACTACCGCGACCATGCCGCAGAATCCGGTTTCGCAGCTCCGGTCACCGAGCCGCCGGTGTTCACCAAGTTCCCGTCCTGCATCACCGGTCCCTATGGGCAGATCGACCTCCCGGCGGGCGGTCACACGGACTGGGAGGTCGAGCTGGTCGCGGTCATCGGCCGGCGTGCACACGAGGTCCGGGAGAGTGACGCGCTCTCGCATGTCGCCGGCTACGCGGTGGGCCAGGATATCTCCGAGCGCCTGCTGCAGATGGCAGCCACGCCACCGCAGTTCAGCCTCGGCAAGTCCTTGCCAGGATTCGGGCCGATCGGTCCCTGGCTAGTGACGCTCGACGAGCTCGCCGACCCGAACGATCTGGAGCTCGGGTGCGCCATTGACGGCGAGCAGGTCCAGCTCGGACGCACGCGTGACCTGATCTTCTCCGTGCCTGCACTGGTCAGCCGGCTCTCGCAGACGATCCCGCTGCTGCCCGGCGACGTCATCTTCACCGGCACCCCTTCCGGTGTCGGCCTCGGCCGCAACCCGCAGCGCTTCCTCCGTGAGGGCGAGGAGCTGGTCAGCCACATTGAGGGGATCGGCGAACTGCGCCACCGCTTCGTCGCCCCGGCGTCAGTGTGAGCCGCGGTTTCGTATCCACCGTCGAGACGCCTGAGCCCCTCGACGTCGACCGGTAGACCTCATCTCCACCTCCTGTGCTGGATCGGCCAGGAGAACTTCCGCATCAGACAGAAGGGCTTCAGATGACCGCTCCGATCGAGCGCAGCGACCTGTTCGTCGAGGGCAAGTTCGTCGAGTCGACGTCCACGGACCGCTTCACCGCGATCAATCCGGCGACCGAGGTCGTCGTCGGCACGGTTCCGCAGTGCAACGAGGCCGACGTCGACCGCGCGGTCGCCGCCGCACGGTCCGCGTTCCGCGATTGGAGCCGCCGCAGCGGCGCCGAACGGGCCGAGGTGATGACCCGGATGGCCGACGGGTTCGCTCGTCGCGCCGACGAGATCGGCTCTCTCGTCGCCCGGCAGAACGGCGCGCCGCGGTGGTGGGTCGAGCAGAACCTGAAGATCACCGAGGCGATCTACCGCAACGGTGCGCGGAACGCCGCCGCGATCGTCGCCGAGGAGCTCCTGCCCGGCGGGACGAACGGCACCGTGTACCGCAGGGAGCCGCTCGGGGTGGTGGCGGCCATCGCCCCCTGGAACTCGCCACAGGCGCTGCTGTCGATGAAGGTGGCCGCCGCGCTCGCCGCAGGGTGCACCGTCGTGGCCAAGCCCGCGCCGGAGACGTCACTGGACATCTACTTGCTGGCGGAGGTGTTCGACGAGGCCGGCCTACCGGCCGGCGTGTTCAACGCAGTGACCGGGGGCGCAGCGACCGGTGCAGCCCTCGTGGCCCACCCAGGGGTGGACAAAGTCTCGTTCACCGGGTCCACGGAGGCCGGCCGTGCGATCGCGACGACCTGCGCGCAGACGTTCAAACCGCTGACCGCCGAGCTGGGCGGGAAGTCGGCGGCCGTGCTGCTCGACGACGCCGAGATCGAGGCTTTCACCGATTCGATCCCGTGGCGGTGCCTGCCCTTCTGCGGACAGGTCTGCCACGCGATCGGCCGGGTGATCGTGCCGCGCCGACGGCACGACGAGGTGCTGGCCGCCATGACCGAGAAGGTCAGCAGCCTGCCCTACGGCGACACCGCGGACCCACAAATCCTGCTCGGTCCGCTCGCCACCGCCGGCCAGCGTGACCGGGTGGAGGAGTACATCCGCAGCGGCGTCGAGCAGGGCGCCCGGCTGGTCATGGGCGGCGGCCGGCCCGAGGGCTACGACAAGGGCTTCTTCGTCCAGCCCACTATCTTCACCGATGTGGACCCGTCCACCCGCATCTTCCGCGAGGAGGTCTTCGGCCCGGTCCTGACGGTGTCGGTCTACGACACCGAGGACGAGGCCGTCGAGTTGCACGACGGGACGGACTTTGGTCTCAGCGGCAGCGTCTTTAGCCGCGACATCGAACACGCCACCGACTTCGCCCGCCGCCTCGGGACCGGCGAGGTGCTGATCAACGGCAAGCACGGAAAGCCGAACGTCGACCTGGTGCGCAGCTTCTACAAGCACAGCTCGATCGGCGGCGGGATGGACCTCGTGCCGGGATACCAGCTCATGAAGTCGATCCCGCGGGGCTGACCTGCCCCCCAGCGGCCTTGCGGGGCCGCTCGGGGGTTCTTCCGGTCAGCGGTACGCGCCATCTTGGAAGGCGCTGCTGGCCGGGAGGACCGTGAAGTTCTCCCGGTGTCGCGTTAGTGAGAGGAAGCAGTCGTGCCTAGCCGTACCAAGATCGATATCCACCAGCACGTCGTCCCTCCGTTCTGGGCCGACTACCTGCGCCAACACCCGTCCCCGCACCGGCTTCCGGGCTGGTCCCCGGATGAGGCCCTCGCGAGCATGGACCGGCAGGGCATCGCGAAGGCCTACCTGTCACTAAGCGTCCCCGGGGTGCTGCCCTGGCCGGCCGGTGAGCGTGCCGAGGTCGCCCGCCAGGTCAACGGCTACACCGCTGACCTGGTCGCTCGGCATCCTGGGCGCTTCGGGAACCTGGCCACCCTGCCGCTGCCTAATGTGGACGCAGCGATCGCGGAAGCCGAGTACGCGTTCGAGGTGCAGCAGGTCGACGGCGTCATCGTGTTGACCAACTATGGCGACCTTTACCTGGGAAACCCGGCGTTCGAACCGCTCTGGGACCAGCTGGACCAGCGCGCGGCCGTGGTGCTCGTCCATCCCGACAGCACCAGCCTGCCGAATCTCGACGGGACACCGGCGTCCATGGTCGACTTTCCGTTCGCCACCACCCGGACCGCGGTGGACATGGCCTTCAAGGGTGTGCTCGACCGGCACCCGAATGTCCGGGTGGTGCTCTCCCATGCCGGAGGGTTCCTGCCGTACGCCGCAGAACGCTTCGCCCGAGGCGGATCCGCCCTTCCGGGCATGCCGAGCACGGACCAGCTGATGGCCGCATTCCGACGTTTCTACCTGGACACCGCGCTCTCGACCGGCCCGATGGTCCTCCCGTCGCTGCTGGCGTTCGCGGACCCGTCGCACATCGTGTTCGGCAGCGACTACCCCTACGCGGCTGGACAGGCAGAAGAATTCACCGCAGGACTCGACGCGAGCCCGCTGCTGTCCGCCGAGGTGCTCGACGCCATCACGCAGGGCAATGTGCGTGAACTGCTCTCGAGAGATGCGTGACCGGCCGGCGATGACCACGCGCCCCGGGCCCGACAGCGCTCTTGACACTCCGGCGAGCGCGCCCTAACCTCATTCTTGAGGCGGGCTCAAGAGCCTAGGTTGTCCCCACCGGTTCACCGTCTGCGGACGCCGCCGGGTCCCCACGTCCGTCGAACAGGAAAGAAGTGCCACAGGTTGATGCGGCGAACCGGCCCTCCTGGGAATCAGTGGATCGGGCGGCTCGCGTTTCCAGCGCCGCTAGCTACATCCGTCGCGTGGCTAGGTACTTAAAGGACTCACGATGGGAAACAGGATTGCGCTCGTCACCGGCGCCAACAAGGGCATCGGTCTCGAGACCGCGAAGCAGCTCGGGGCGCACGGGATGACGGTCCTGATGGGGGCGCGGGATGCCGTGCGCGGGCAGGAGGCCGTGGCCGGCGTTCGCGAAAGTGGCGTCGATGCCCACTACGTGCAGCTCGACGTCACCGATGATGCGTCGGTCGCGGCTGCTGCCGAGCGCATCGAGAGAGACTTCGGTCGGCTGGACGTGCTGGTCAACAACGCGGGCACGGCCAGCGTCGCGCGCCAGCGCACCCAGCCCAGCGAGACGTCCGTGGAGGACATGAAGGCCGTCTACGACATCAACGTGTTCGGCCTTGTGCGCGTGACGAATGCGATGTTGCCGCTGCTGCAGAAGGCTGATTCGGCGAGGATCGTCAACGTGTCCAGCGAGGCGGGCTCCATCAGCTTGCAGACCGGCACGAGATCTCCGATAGGTGCACTTCCGGCGTCAGCCCAGTACCCGTCGTCAAAGGCAGCGGTGAACATGCTGACCGCCCAGTACGCCAAGCAGTTCCGCGGCACCTCGATCAAGGTCAACGCAGCCAACCCTGGCTTCACCCGGACGGACTTCACCGGAGGTCGGGGTGTGCGCAGCGCCGCCCAGGGTGCTGAACCGATCGTGCACCTGGCGACGCTGCCCGACGACGGCCCCTCCGGCGTGCTTTACGGCCACGTCTGGACCACCGAGGGCGACGGTGACGGCGGCTACGGACTCCTGGAATGGTGAGCCGTCCCCAGTGGTGAGGCGCAGGAGAACTGCGAGGTCCACGTCGTCGACCTCGCTCCGCCAGGAGCCCCAACCTTCCCTCGTCAGTGGTACCCACCCAGTCCGGTCCGCGAAGGAGCAACGGTGACTCTCACTCCCCTGCACATCGACTCGAACAGCAACAACATCTTCGTGGACGGATCCTGGACCGCCGCCCACAGCCGTGAACGGGTGCTGGCGATCGACCCCTCCACCGAGGAGCCCATCGGTCCTGCCCCCGACGGTGACGGCGAGGACATCGACGCAGCAGTCGGCGCGGCCCGCGCTGCCCTGGTCCGCGCGGACTGGGCCAGGACAACACCGCAGGAACGTGCCACGTACCTGCGGAGGATGGCCGATCGACTGGTGGAGCGCGCCGGCGAGGCCGGTGACTTCCTCACCACCGAGAACGGCATGCCGATCGCGATCACCGCGCTCATGAACATCCACTTCGGCGCGGACATCCTCCGGTACTACGCCGACCTCGGTGACTCGTTGCAGTTGGAGGAGTTGCGTGGCACCAGCCTGGTGCGACGAGAGCCGGTCGGCGTCGCCGGCCTGATCGTGGCGTGGAACGGGCCGCTGATGCTGGCAATCGCCAAGCTGGCCCCGGCGCTGCTGTCCGGCTGCACGGTAGTGCTCAAGCCGGCCGGCGAGACCCCGCTGAGCGTGGCCTACATCATCGACGCCGCCATCGCCGCGGGGCTGCCCGCCGGCGTGCTGAACGTCGTCACCGGGGGGCGCGAGACCGGCGCCCAGCTCGTCGCCCACGAGGGCGTCGACAAGATCGCGTTCACCGGCTCGACGCAGGCGGGCAGGGCGATCGCCACGGCATGTGCGCAGCAGCTCAAGCCGGTCAGCTTGGAACTGGGTGGCAAGTCGGCGGCCATCATCCTGGACGACGCGGACATGGACGTCTACCTCGCGCAGCTGCCGATCGTCTCAATGGGCGGCAACGGACAGGGCTGTGTCCTGTCCACCCGGCTGCTGGTGGCGCGCTCGCGCTACGACGAACTTAGGGACGGCCTGCGCGCCACCATCCCGACGCTGCCGGTGGGCGACCCGCACGACCCGGCCACGGTCTTTGGCCCGCTGGCCATGGAGCGCCAACGCGACAAGGTCGAGGACTACATCCGCCTCGGCAAGGCCGAGGGCTTCGACCTGCTGGTAGGGGGTGGCCGCCCGGCCGAGTTCGACAAGGGCTACTACGTTGAGCCCACGGTGTTCGCCGGAGTCGACAACTCCAGCCGGCTCGCGCAGGAGGAGATCTTCGGCCCGCTCATCACCGTCACCCCCTTCGACTCGGACGACGAGGCGATCGCGCTGGCCAACGACTCCGGCTACGGCCTGGGTGGTTCAGTCTTCAGCACCAACCAAGAACGCGGCGTCGAGGTCGCCCGGCAAGTGCAGACCGGCACGATCGGCGTCAACGGGTACCAGCCCGACCTCAACGCTCCCTTCGGCGGCGTCAAGCAGAGCGGGATGGGGCGCGAATACGGCCCCGAGGGGCTCGAGGTGTACTTCCAGAGGAAGTCGATCTACGGCGCCAGGCCAGTCTCCTGATGACCACTCACGAGCTGTTCCATGCAGGCCCGGCTTCGCCTGGGAGCACGGTCCTCGGCGTCCCCCGGACACGCGCCCGCTCGCTGACGCTTGTCCACGTCCACTGCTCGGACTCTGGGATGGAATCCTCGAAATGCTGATCTTCATCACCGGCGCCAACAAGGGAATCGGCTACGAAGCCGGCCGGCGACTGATCGAGGCCGGTCACCGGGTCATCGTCGGCGCCCGGGACGCCGAGCGCGGCCGAGCGGCGGCCGCCTCGCTCGGCGGCGCCGCCCGGTTCGTGCCGATCGACGTCGCGGACGACGCATCTGTCCAGGCTGCCGCCGACGACGTCGCTGTCAATGAGGGGTACATCGACGTGCTAGTCAATAACGCGGGCATCGGCGCGCCACGGTGCAGCATCGATGACGTGACGGCGGCCGACGCGATGAGAGTCTTCCAAACCAACGTGTTCGGCATCATCCGGGTGACCGGCGCCTTCCTGCCGTTGCTCTACAAGTCCGCGACACCCGTGATCGTCAACGTCGGCAGCGGGTTGGGCTCCTTCACGCGTACGCACCAACCGGAAACCATGGAGGCACGGGTCGTCGCCCCCGTCTACGCCGCGTCCAAAGCTGCGGTGTCGATGTTGACCAGCCAGTACGCCAAAGCCTTGCCGGGAATGCGGGTCAATGCCGTGGACCCGGGCTTTACCAAGACCGACCTCAACAGTGGCGCCGGTGCCCAGACGCTGACCGAGGGGACGGATGCGCTCGTCGCCATGGCGACCGTCGGTCCCGATGGACCCACGGGGACGTTCCGGGACCGGGTCGGCGAGGTCGGCTGGTAGTGACCGTGCGCATCGGACGACACGTGTGCGAGGCGCCCACGATTCGAAGCGAGGGGACGAGATGAGCATCGACTCAGCGCCGGAGTTGTTCAGCTAGATGTTGAGCCCACAGAGGTTGGGTACGCGCTCGGCTGGCGAGGCGCCCTTGAGTGCGGTGTGGCCGCGGTGGTGATTGTAGGTGTGCAGGAACACGGGGAACGCGGCGACCCGCTCGGCTTCGG
>JAABUR0100001854.1_pt1 | contig 35466 bp, 46 predicted proteins | sample 5560091 | NCBI WGS metagenome assembly JAABUR01 (sample SAMN10711879, study PRJNA513375) | rock metagenome | isolation source: Antarctica rocks | place: Antarctica: Victoria Land, University Valley sud | reverse complement strand
TCTTGACACTCCCCGCCGACCCCGTTCCCGCGCTCAGAATTGAGCACCGGACAGTCAGCCGACCATCGGACAAGGTGGGGCCACTTCAAGCCGTCGCAGTGGGGCCACATCAGACCGTCGTTCCTAGGCCCGATGCGGTGGTGCTCGACCTGATGCTCCCGGGCATCGACGGGCTGGAGGTGTGCAAGCAGATCCAGCGTGATCGCCACGTGCCGGTGCTCATGCTCACCGCGCGGGACGAGGAGGCCGACCTGCTCGTCGGCCTCGGCGTGGGCGCCGACGACTACATGACCAAGCCGTTCAGCATGCAGGAGCTGGTCGCCCGGCTGCGGGCGCTGCTGCGGCGGGCCGGCAACGGGAACGCGGCGGAGCCCGAGCAGGGCCCGATCACGGTCGGCGACCTCACCGTCGACCCCGCCACCCGCGAGTCACGGCAGAACGGGACCGCCATTGACCTGACCCCGCGCGAGTTCGACCTCCTGCATCACCTGGCCCGGCGCCCCGGCGTGGTGCACAACAGAGAGCAGCTCCTCCGCGAAGTCTGGGGTTACGAGGACGGGACAGGCGAGCGCACCGTGGACTCCCACATCCGCGGCCTGCGGCGCAAGCTCGGCCCCGACGTGATCCGCACCGCCCGCGGCGCGGGCTACGCGGTGCGGAGGCCGGAGCGGTGACGGGCCCGCTGGACCACCTGCACTCGATCAAGCTGAAGATCGGCGCGATCATCGTGGCCGCCGTGCTGGTGTCGGCCGGCGTGGTCGTGGTGGCCGCGAAGGCCGACCTGCCGCTGTGGCTGGCGGGGATCGGGGCGGTGGCGATCGCCCTGCTGATGGTCCAGTTCCTGGCCCGTGGCCTGACGGTGCCGCTGCGCGAGCTGGCGCAGGCGGCCCACGAGATGGCCGAGGGCCGCTACGACCGCCGCGTGTACACGCCGTCGAACGACGAGGTCGGCGAGCTGGCCGAGGCGTTCAACCGCATGGCGGCCGAGCTGGCGGCGGTGGATACCGAGCGGCGCGAGCTGATCGCCAACGTGTCCCATGAGCTGCGTACCCCGATCAGCGCGATGCAGGCGGTCATGGAGAACATCGTCGACGGCGTGGGGCCCGCCGACCCGGCCACCATGCGCACGATGCTGGCGCAGGTCGAGCGCCTCGGCCGGCTGGTGACCCAGTTGCTGGACCTCTCGCGCCTGGACGCGCGGGACGCAAGCCTGGAAACCAGGTCGTTCGCCGTCGCCCCCCTGCTGCAGGCGGCCGTGGACGAGGCGAAGATCGGCGCCGGCCGCGCCGGCGTGCCCTCGGTTCGCCTGGAGCTGAGCGTGGAACCGCCTGCGCTCGAAGCGGACGGCGACCCCGACCGCATCCGCCAGGTGGTGGCCAACCTGCTGCACAACGCGATCTCGCACTCGCCCGACGGCGGCCGGGTGGCGGTGGGCGCCCGCCGCAACAACACCGCGGACAGCGTTGAACTCGAGGTCAGCGATGCGGGCCCGGGCATCGCGCCCGAAGAGGCGGACCGGGTGTTCGACCGCTTCTACCGGACCGGCAGTGCGCACTCGGCGGACGGCGGCACCGGCTTGGGGCTGGCCATCGCCCGCTCGATCGTGGAGCTGCACGGCGGGACCATCGAGGCGCGCAACGGCGGTGAGCGCGGCTGCCGCATGGTCGTCGCGCTGCCCGGAGACGGCGGTATCTAGTTCGTCGGGCCGGCCTGCACGAAGCCTCCTCGGAGGCCACAAATCCCCTCCACGAGCGCGTCGTAGCGTCGAGGCCATGTCGATCACACCGACGGGCCCCATACGACGCTTCGCCGCGATCTCCCTGTGCGCGGGGGCGCTGGCCGCCATCGCGCTGCCGGGAAACCGGGTGGGGCTGGGCATGGTCCTCGTGGCCTGGCTGGCGATCGCCGGGGTGGCGGTCAGCGGCGCGCTGCCGCGCTCCCGGTACACCGCGCTGTCGGTGGTCATCGCCGCCACTCTGGCGGCGATGACCGGCCTGCGCGACGCGTCGTGGCTGCCGTGGATGAATCTGACCGCGGCAGCGATCGTGGTCGTGGCCACCGCCGTCGACGCCCGGACCTGGCCGGCCCTGCTGCGTGCGCTGACCACGTGGGTGCGCAAGCTGCTTCCGGCACCGCTGGCCGTGGCCTGGTTCAGCGGCATCCGCCCCGGCCCGGACACGCGCCGGCGAGCGCTGCCCGTCCTGCGCGGCCTGGCCCTGGGCTGGGTGCTTTTGCTGGTGTTCGGCACCCTGTTCGCCTCCGCCGACGAGGCGTTCGCCCAATTGACCGACGGCGTGCTGACGCCCGACGTGGACCTGGGGCTCGTTCCCGCGCGCGTGGGCGCGGGCATCGCGGTGGTGTGCATCTGCGACGCGGTGGTGCTTGCGGCGCTGGCACCGGTGGGCACGAAGTCCGCGGCGCACGCCCATGGGCGATGGTCGGCCGAGTGGCTGGTCGCGCTCGGGCTCCTGAACGCCCTATTCGCCACGTTCCTGGCGGTGCAGCTGCGCGTGCTGTTCGGCGGCGAGGGCTACGTCCAGGACACCGCCGGCGTGACCTACGCCCACTATGCGCGCGAGGGCTTCTACCAGCTGCTCGCGGTGGCCTTCCTAGTGCTGGCGGTAATCGCCGTGGCCGGCCGGCGCCGGGGCAAACGGACCGGCCGGTGGCCGACCCCGGTTGAGTTGCTCCTGGGCCTGCTGTGCGTGCTGACGTTGGTGGTGCTGGCCTCCGCGCTACGTCGCCTAGTAGGGCTGCTGGAGGACACCTACGGCTTCACGCTGACCCGGCTGTTCGGACATGCGGGCACGCTGTGGGTGGGCGCGGTGCTGGCACTCGTTGGCGTGGCCGGCGCGGTACGGCGCACCGACCTGCTGCCACGCGCGCTGGTGTCGATGAGCGCGGCCGCCATCCTGATGTTCTCGCTGGCCGACCCCGAGGGTCTGATCGCGCGCGAGAACGTGGCCCGGTACGAGCGGACGGGCAAGATCGACACGGGCTACCTGCAGACGCTGGGGGCCGACGCCACCCCGGCGCTGAACCGGCTGCCCGCACCCGTCCGGGCACGGACCGGCCGGGTCGAGCCACCCGCCGACGGGCTCTTCGGCTTGAACTTGGCCCGCGTCCGCGCCCGCTAGAGGCGCGACGTCGCGCCGCGCGCGGCTACCCCCAAACCCGTGTTCGCCACCGTGAGCGAGCAGCCGGCTTCGATCGAACGAAGCTGAAGCAAAGCTTTCGTATGGATCAACCATAGTTAAGGTTTTTGGATAAGCTTTATCACATGGCCGACCGGATTAAGCTTTTGTGGGGTCCAGGAGAAGGCCTCACGCGTCGGGACCGGCAGAGTTGCGCGTACGAGGCCTACCTACCCGACAAGCTGGCCCAGCGCCGCATAACGCTCGATTCGCATGTGGCCGCAGACATCTCCGCCGCGGAACGGGCGGTGGCTCGCCTGAACGATGAGGCACGGGCGCTTCTCGACTCTGAAGCAATCGCTCGTCTGCTTCTGCGTGCCGAAGCGGTGGCCTCGTCACGCATCGAGGGCCTTGAGGTTGGAGCACGACGCCTGCTCAAAGCACAAGCCGCAGAGGGAGAGGGGCTGTCAGGACGCAGCGCGGACATCACTTCCGCCGAGATCCTGAACAACATCGAAGCGATGAGGTGGGCGCTCGACGAGGCCAGCGGCGGGCCGTTGACACCGCCGGTCATCCTGGGCATCCATAAGCGGTTGATGACCGGCACCCGCCTTGACGAGTACGCCGGCAAGACGCGTACACAGCAGAACTGGATCGGAGGGAACACCTCCAATCCGTGCTCCTCTGAATATGTGCCCCCACCGGCTGACCACGTGATGCCGCTGCTCGAGGATCTATGCGAGTTCTGCCGGCGGGACGATCTTCCGGCGCTGGCGAAGGCGGCCGTGGCACACGCCCAGTTCGAAACGATCCACCCGTTCGCAGACGGCAACGGTCGCACGGGCAGGGCTCTGATTCCCCTCCTGCTCAAGCAAGACGGTCTCGCGACCGTCACGATCCCGCCGATCTCGCTGGTCCTGGCGACATGGGCCGGCGACTACGTGGCCGGACTGTCGGGCACTCGTTACGACGGATCCGCAGACACCCCCGAGGCTCACGAAGGGCTCAATGGCTGGATCGAGCTCTTCGCGTCGGCGACCATTCGCGCTGTGGCGGATGCCGAGGCCTACGAACGTCGGGTCGACGACCTGAAGGCAGAGTGGCGCGCGCGCCTCGGGAACCCCCGCTCGCATTCCACAGCCCTGCTATTGATCGAGATCCTTCCGGGCGCCCCACTGATCACCTTGCCCAGCGCCACGAGACTCACGAGCCGTACTCCCCCGGCCGTCAACACCGCCTTGGCCAAACTGCTGGAGGCGGGAATCCTCAAGCAGATAACGATCGGTCGACGCAACCGGGCCTTCGAAGCCCCTGAGCTCCTGGACGCGTTCAATGACCTCGAGCGTCAGCTCGCGAGCCCAGGTGCCGACACCTGAGCCCAGGTGCCGACACCTATTCGAGCCCCCCGGTGCGGCGTGTGCCGGCTCGCCGGAGTTAGTGCCCTGCACCACGCTGCGGACGCGTGCGCGGATCGGCCTGGCTGTGGAGCAGTTGGCCGACTCCGGCACTGTGAGCCCGGAGCTCTACACGACCGCGCTGCGCCTGCTGCTCGCGCCGGACGGGTAGCCGGGGCCTCCGGACCCATCGCGGGCGCCTACCCCCCGAGCGTGCTCACATCGATAACCGCGCGGTAACGCACGTCACCCTCCACGACCTTGTCGTAGTACTCACCCGCGTCCTTGGCGTCGATGACCTCCACCGTGGCGCCGATGTCGTGCTCGGCGCAGAAGTCGAGCATCTCCTGGGTCTCCGGCAGGCCGCCGACCATCGAGCCGGCGTAGTTGCGGCGGTTGACGAGCAGGGAGAACATGCTGAACTTCTGGGACTCGCCGGGCGCGCCGAGGTTGACCATCGTGCCGCCGCGGCCGAGCAGGCCGAGGTAGGCGTCGAGGTCGAGGTCGGCACCCACGGTGTTGATGATCAGGTCGAAGGTGCCCGCGAGCTCCTTGAGCGCCGAGCCGTCCTCGGTGGCGTAGTAGTTGGAAGCACCGAACTTGCGGCCGTCCTCCTCCTTGCTCTTGGTGCGGCTGAGCACGCTCACCTCGGCGCCCATGGCCGCGGCGATCTTGACCGCCACGTGGCCCAGTCCGCCCATGCCCACCACGGCGACCTTCTTGCCCGGGCCGACGCCGTGCAGCGACAACGGGCTGTAAGTGGTGATGCCGGCGCAGAGCAGCGGCGCGGCCTCCGCGGGGTCCATGCCGTCGGGGATGCGCACCACGAAGTGCTTGCGCACCACGATCTGCTGGCTGTAGCCGCCGTGGGTGGTTTCGCCCTCGTAGTCCTTGTCGTTGTAGGTCTGGACCACGCCCTTCTCGCAGAACTGCTCCTCGCCGTCCTTGCAGGACTCGCACTCCAGGCAGGAGTCGATGAAGCAACCCACGCCCACGGTGTCCCCCACCGCGTAGTCCTTCACGTCGGAGCCCACCTCGGCCACGGTGCCCACGATCTCGTGTCCGGGGGTCATCGGGAACGTGGAGTTGCCCCACTCGTTGCGGGCCTGGTGGATGTCGGAGTGGCAGATCCCCGCGTGGCTGATCTCGATGCGCACATCGTCACCGCGAAGGTCGCGGCGCTCCAGCTCGGCGGTCTCGAAGTCGGCGCCGGCGTCGGGGGCGGAGAGCGCGGTCACAGTGGTGGTCATCGATCTCCTTTGCGGGTGCGGGACGCGCCAGGCCAGACGCGAGGGGACCGCGATTTCTACCTGACTGGTGGGGGTTCGAAACCGGGCTGGCGTGGCGGCGCTCGAGTCAGCCGCCGAGGGCGTACCTGATGTGGGTCGCCGCCGGGGAGTGCAGCACCTCGACCGGCTCGAGCCGAAGGTCCTCCACGCCGTCGAAGAGCCGTTCGCCGGCGCCGAGGAAGACGGGCACGATGTCCAGGGTGAGCTCGTCGACGGCCCCGGCGCTCAGCGCCTGTCGCACGGTGGCGGCGCCGCCGGCGATGTCGACGCCGTCGTCACCCGCCGCCTCTCGCGCCTGGGCGACCGCCGCGTCGAAGCCGTCGGTCACGAAGTGGAAGGTGGTGCCGCCCTCCATCTCGATCGGATCATGCGCATGGTGGGTGAGCACGAAGACGGGCGCGTGGTAGGGCGGCTCGTCGCCCCACCACCCGCGCCAGTCCTCGTTCCATTCGCCGCGGACGGGACCGAACATGTTGCGACCCATCACGTAGGCGCCCCGGGGGCGCATGAGCCAGTCCTGGGCGGTCGTGTCGGCCTGGTCGGTCACGTCGCCCAGGTGCCATTCGTGAACCGCCATTCCTCCCACGCCGAGCGGGTTGTCGCGGTTCTGATCGGGGCCGGCGACGAAGCCGTCGAGCGAGATGGACATGTGACACGTGGTGGAAGCCATGCGGAAGGCCTACCACTATCCGCGAGCGTGGGCGGAGTCAGTCAGGCCAGAAGTCGTGCACCGGCTCGCCGTCCCCACCCTCGGGCCGACGGCCGCCGATGCAGATCAGCTCGAGCCCTTCGGAACCGGCCTCGAACTGCCGTCCCACCGCCGGGGGCACGCGCAGCACGTCCCATTGGGCGAGCTCCAGCACCTCGTCATCGAGCTTGACCCGAGCCCGCCACGACCACGTAGGCCTCCTCCTGCTCGCGGTGCCGGTGGGCGAAGGGGAACCGTGTGTCGGGCTCGAAGGTGAAGCGACTGACTCCCAGCTCCTCGAAGGCGAGCTCCTTGCGCGCGAAGCGCCACTGCATGGTCACGTCGGCGGGGCTGCGGTCCTCGATGTCGGCGAAGTTCTTCTTGCTCCAGTCGGCCATGCGGGTGAGTATCGCGCCTACCCACGCATGGCCCCCCGGCGGAGGGGCTACCGTCCCGCGCGATGACCCTGGCCCTCTTCGCCGGCATCCCCGTCGGCGACTTCCGGGCCGCCCTGCCCTGGTACGAGGGCCTGCTGGGCGCGGAGCCCAGCTTCCTGCCCCACGACACCGAGGCGGTCTGGGATGTGGCCGAGCAGCGCTCCGTCTACATCGTGGAGGACCCCGCCCGCGCGGGCAACGCGGTGCTCATGCTCTTCGTCGACGACCTGGACACCCTGGTCGCCGGCATCGCCGCGCGGGGCATCGAGCCGGCCAACCGCGAGACCTACTCCAACGGCGTCCGGAAGATCACGTTCCGGGACGCCGACGGCAACGAGGTCGGCTTCGGCGGCATGCCGGCCGAGTGATGCCCGGCCTACCCCTCCCCGACCACTTCGACCGAGCCCGCGTCGGTGAGGTCTGGCGCGTCCCCTACCAGGACCGCGCGCGCGAGGCCGAGGCCTGGGCGCGGCGACACGACCTCCAAGCCGCCGCCCACGACGACCTGCGCGTCGGCCTCCTCCTGGTCGACGTCCAGAACACCTTCTGCATCCCCGGCTTCGAGCTGTTCGTCGCCGGCGCGTCCGGCCAGGCGGCGGTGGAGGACAACCGTCATCTCACCGAGTTCATCTACCGCAACCTGGGCTCGATCACGCAAATCGTCCCCAGCCTGGACACCCACCACGCGATGCAGATCTTCCACGCGGCGTGGCTGACCGACGACCAAGGCAACCGGCCCGATCCCATGACCCAGGTCACGGCCGATGACGCCGCCAAAGGCCGCTGGCGCGTCGACCCCGAATCAGCCCTCGCCGCCGGCGTGGACCCCGACTACGCCCAGCGCCACCTCGAGCACTACACGCGTCAGCTGGCCGACAGCGGCAAGTACGACCTGACCGTATGGCCCTACCACGCGATGCTGGGGGGCATCGGGCACGCGCTGGCGTCGTCGGTGGAGGAGGCGGTGTTCTTCCACGGGCTCGCCCGCAAGAGCTCCCCGCGCTTCACGGTGAAGGGCGAGCTGGCCCTGACCGAGCACTACTCGATGCTCGGGCCCGAGGTGACCGAGGGACCGGACGGCGACCGGATCGGCGGCACCGACCACGCGCTGGTGGAGACCCTGCTGGGCTTCGACGCGGTGATCGTGGCCGGGCAGGCCAAGAGCCACTGCCTGGCCTGGACCATCGACGACCTGCTGGCCCACCACAGCGTCCAGGAGCAGCAGCTGGCCGAGCGCACCTACCTGCTGGAGGACTGCACCTCGCCTATCGTGGTGCCCGGAGTCGTGGACTACACCGACCAAGCGGACTCCGCGTTCGAGCGTTACGAGGCGGCGGGCATGCACGTAGTGCGCTCCACCGACGCGATCGAGAACTGGCCGGGGATCGCCCCGCGGGCGGCTTAGCCCACCTCGACGTTGTACGAGGTGATGGCCGTGATCAGCCCGTCGGCCACGGCGTAGATGTCGCACGACCCGACGGTCGTGGACTCGCCATCGCCGTCGACGTACTCGGCCAAGCTGTCGACCACGACGTGGTCGCCGCCGTCGATCGTGCGCGACCGGTGGAACGTGGTCTTGACCTCGGCCAGATGCTCGGCCGCCTCGCGGCACGCCGCGATCACCGCATCCCTCCCGGCGTACTGCGGCCCGCCGAGGTTGTCCCACTCGACGTCGTCGGCGAGCATCGGAAAGGCGGCGTCGAAGTCGTGGCCCGAGAAGGCCTCTGCGGCTTGGACGAGCTCGGGGGCCATGGCCCAGCGAAGGTTGCCATAGTCGCCGCCGTGTTCGACCACGTGACCATCCGGGTGGCCGACACGACGGCATCCGAGCGTTTCTACGAGACCACCCTGGGCGCCGCCGGCATCGACGCGCCGACGCGAAGCGAGCACGGCACCGAGTGGCAGGGCTTCTCGATCGCCCCCGCGAGCACCGAGCGCCCGCCTACTCGCCGGCTGCACATCGGCTTCTCGGTGGCCAGCCGCAAGCACGTGCGCGCCTTCTGGGACGCTGGCATCGAGGCCGGGTACACCGATGACGGCGAGCCCGGCCCTCGGCCCCAGTACACCGCGGACTACTACGGCGCGTTCCTGCTGGACCCCGACGGCAACAGCGCCGAGGCCGTTCACCACGAGGGCGTGCGGCGGTCGGGCAACGTGGACCACGTGTGGATGCGGGTGGCCGACCTGGCCGCGTCGAGAAGCTTCTACGAGGCCATCGCGCCCGAGGCCGGCTTCCGGATGAACAAGGAGATGCCGGGGCGGGTGGCCTTCGTCAGCAACCGGCCCGACGGCGGCGACTTCTCCATCGTGGAGGGCCCGCCGACCGAGAACGCGCACCTGGCCTTTCCCGCCGACGGGGACAGGGCCGCGTTGCGGGACCCCGACGGCAACCGCGTGGGCCTGGTCGCGCGGTAACAGGCTGGAGTTGACGAACCGACCCAGGACGTGAACTGAACGCGGCAATCGGGTAGGGCAGGGGCATGAAGCTCGCGGTAGCAGGCGGCACCGGCCAGGTGGGAGCAGCAACGGCGGAGGCACTGCGCGGCGCGGGCTACGAGGTCGTGGTGCTCGCGCGGTCGGAGGGAGTGGACCTGTTCACCGACGAGCCGCCGGCGATGCCCGCCCAGCTCACGGTTTCGACTTGGGCCCGGCATGCGGCCATTGCGGCGGGATGATGCAGCGCACGGGCTTGTACACCTGCTCAAGCTTCGGGAATAACACCGGCTGCGGGTAGCTCGCTAACGACCTAGAACTGTACGCTCCAGCTTGGGTAAATCGCCTTTGCCCGACCGAACAGATCTTGGAGGCTCATCTCCATGACGGCTTGGGTGTTCACATTCACAAACAGAAAGCCGAACTGGTCACGAAGGCTTTGAGCGACCAGCAACTCGGCAGTCGATAGTGAAAAGAAGTGTCCGTTGAAATTCGGGTCCAGGTGACGGTCGGTGGATTTCACCTCGAACAGCGTTACGTCCCGTAGCCGATCCGTGAGGTCGGAAAGGCTTGTCAAATCGAGGTGCTCTCCCGAGATCCGGGCGGCGTCAAATGCTTTGCCGTAGACCACCTTTCCCTTGCCCGCGAACGCCATCGCCAGATTTCTCCGCTCCGTGCCGGTCGGTGCGATGTAGCCCTTGGTGATCAGAACCTGGAGAGCCCGTTTGGCAGTCGCCTGGCCGCTCATACCCCGAGCCTTATCGACCGATGATTCGCCCTCACGTAAGTCACGGAGTTCGCGTTGTGCGGCGGGCCTCCTCTCGAGTGCTCCAGCAAAGGCTTTGCGCCTCCAGCCGCAGATCGGACCCACTAGTCACTGGCCTCGATGCGTGGTAGGACTGATGAGCATGAACGAGCGCCAGTGTCCCGTCTGCGGGCGCCCGGCCGGGAGCGACACCCGCGCGAACCCAGTCGCGGTCGTCACACGAGACCAGGTAATCGAGTGGATGCGGGAATCAAGAGGATCGGCGGCGGACTTCTTTGGAGCGGCGGCCAACTACTTCGGCGTCGAGGAAGAGGAGGTCACGGAGGACTGAGCTGCACTGAGCCGTGACCCGACACTTCTGCGAGTCGCCCAACCGCTGTGCGCTCTGCGCTCGGTGAGCTGCACGCCGAGGTCACGGACTACTGGGCTTACGGCTCTCACCACAGGACGCGGATATCAGTGCATGCGACTCGGAGAGGCTTCTCCCCCATCGCTACGAGCATCCCAGCGAGACCGCAACTTCGGTGACCCAGGCTGGTGTCCAGCGTGTGACCACCTTCCTCCGGCGGCTTTTGCGGCTTTTGCTGCCTGCCCCCATCCTCGCCCTGCTGGCCCCCACCGCGGCGTCGGCCATGGTCCCTCCGGTGGAGACCAGCGTGCCGGTGCACCCGAACGCACCGAAGGTGATCTCGGCCACCGACGGGTACTCGCCCGGGGGCGGCGTCGCCGCCGCCGACCATCGCCGACGACGGCGCCGCTGTGAGGGCGAGCGCGGAGAGAACGAGCGCCAATGTCGTGACCAGCCTGCGACGAAGTTCGGTGGTGCCCAGCGGTGGCGTTCGACTGTTCGGGTGTGGTCCCGGGGCCGCGGGGTGACTCTTAGTCTGGCTGTCGACCTGCCGGACACGAACGGGCCGGTACGGGATTGACGCCCGCCGCCCCGGGCACTCCTACCGAATGGCTTCCCCTGACACCACCGTGCCGAACATCCCCCTCCTCGGCGACGAGCAGATCCCCCAGCTCGGCTTCGGCGTCTTCCAGATCCCCCCGGAGGACACCGTCGAGGCGACCCTGCGCGCCTTCCAGACCGGCTACCGCCACATCGATACCGCCAGCGCCTACCAGAACGAGGCCGAGGTGGGCCAGGCCTTCCGGGCCTCGAACCTCGACCGCGAAGACGTGTTCATCACCACCAAGTGCTTCAACGACGCGCATGGCTTCGAGACCGCCAAGCAGGCCTTCAAGGAGAGCCTCGACCGGCTGGACCTCGAGTACGTCGACCTCTACCTGATCCATTGGCCGGTGCCCAGCCAGGACCGGTACGTGGAGACCTGGCGGGCCTTCATCGAGCTGCAGGAGCAGGGGCTCGTGCGATCGATCGGCGTGTCGAACTTCCAGCCCGCGCACCTGCGGCGGATCGGGGACGAGACCGGCGTGACGCCGTCGGTCAATCAGGTCGAGCTGCACCCGCGCTTCCAGCAGGCCGGACTGCGCCGAGAGCACGCCGACCGCGGCATCGTGACCGAGGCCTGGAGTCCGCTGGCCCAGGGCGCGGTGCTCGACGATCCGACGCTCTCGGAGATCGCCGAGACGCACGGCAAGACCACCGGGCAGGTCGTGCTGCGCTGGCACATCCAGCTCGGCAACGTCGTGTTCCCGAAGTCGGCGACGCCCGAGCGGATCGCCGAGAACTTCGACATCTTCGACTTCCACCTCACCGACGACGAGATGGAGTCGATCGAGGCGCTCGACGCGGGGGAGCGCATTGGCCCGGACCCGGACACCTTCGTGCGCCCGTAGGCATGCGCGTTGCCAAATATGCCAGTTTCTGGCAGCCACTTGCTAGCCTGGTCACATGGGCGTGGTGGATCGCAAAGAGCAGCTGTTCGAGAACATCGCTCGTCTGCGCCGCGCGGGACGGGCAACGCCGGGCAACCCGGACATCGCTGCCGTGCGCTTCGCGCTGGAGATCGAGCTGGGCGAGACCGTGTCGCGTCGCCTGGCCGCCCGCCTACTTGGCGTGAGCCACACCGCGCTCGAGCGCTGGATCAAGACCGGGGACGTGCCGGTGGTCTACTCCGCTGCGGGCCGGACCGAAGTGCCCGTCCCGGCGTTGCTCGACCTCTACGAGGAGTCCGAAGCCGAGCGGGACCAGTCCTCCCCGAATGTGCTCGCCGCGACGATGGAGCGCCGACGAGCAGCCGCCGAGCGGCTGGTGGTTGATCGCTCAGTCGGCGCGGGACCCCACGATCGCGCGCGGGCACGCGGCCTCGCCTACCACCGGGCGGTGGCACAGCGCCTGCATAAGCCGATGATCGAGGAGGCCCGACATGTCCTATTCCGGTGGCGTGCCCAGGCAAAGATCGATCCCCACTACGCGGACCAGTGGGCACAGGTGCTGACGCGGTCACTGCCGGAGATTCGGCGAGCCCTCGTTGAAGAGAGCGAGACCGCAGACGACCTGCGCCAGAGCTCACCGTTCGCCGGACTCCTCAGCGAACCCGAACGCCGACGGATCCTGCAAGCGATCGTCTAGTGGGTCCCGAAGAGTTCGACCACGTTCTCGGGGCAGCGGCGGAGGTGACCGGTCTGGATGAGTTCGTGTGATCGGCGGGCAAGCAATCCTCGGCTCGGTGAGCGTCGCCCCTCAGGCGCTGCTGGACTCGATCGAGGTGGATCTCTACCCGACCAGCGATCCGGCGGCCGCTGATGCGATCGATGGCGCGCTCGGAGACGGGTCGCCGTTTCATGCCGCCTTCGGTTACTACGCGCACGGCGTCGGACCGGAGACGGCGAAGGCGCCCAAAGGGTGGCGGGACCGCCTGGTCAAACGGCCCGTGCCGGCGCGCCCAGGCTCCACGCGAACCATCGTGGCCTGGTGTCTCGAACCGCACGACCTCGTGCTCTCCAAGTGCGTAGCCGGGCGCCAGCGTGATCGGGACTACGCAGCCGCGACGCTCGAGGCCGGTCTCGTCCAGCCAGACCTCCTGGTGGCTCGCGTTGCGGACCTGCCCGTCGACAAGGGGCAGCGGGCGCACGTCGGGGAGATGATCCGTGGTCTGATCGATCGAGCGGGTGCGAATCGGCGCCTCGATGCCCGACAGGCCCGGCGGTCTGAGGGAGCGCGCTGACTCAGGCCCGGTAGTGCAACCCGTCCATCAACAGCCGGAGCTTCAGCACCGACTGGGGGCGGGCCTCGGCGGTGAGGGCCGACGAGGTCGAGGCCTACGCCCCCGAGGGGCGAGGCGAATGCCCAGCGATGGGCGAACCCCGAGCGCTATCGGGCATCCCAAGGCGACCGGCCCGGCGATCCTGGAGCTGGTGGACGCCGACCACCCACCGCGTCACAGGTTCCGTCCTCCGAGGGGACGGAACCTGTGATTGCCCCCCGTCCCTGCTCGGTCGCGGTCAGCGACGCGGCGGCGGCTCGCCGCCGCGGGGCGCGAGGTCGAGCTGGGTCCAGGCGACGTCGTGCCAGGAGCCGTGCTTGAAGCCGATCTCGCGGTAGGTGCCGACCGGCTCGAAGCCCATAGCGCGGTGCAGCCCCTCGCTGGCCTCGTTGGGCAGCGTCATGCCGCCGGCGACGGTCACGTAGCCGCGGTCGGCCAGGCGGGCAAAGAGGGCCTCGTACAGCGCCCGGCCGGTCCCCGTGCGCCGCCGCCCGGGCTCGAGGTAGACGCTGACTTCGCACGACCACCGATAGGCCGCGCGGGCGTTGAACTGGCCTCCGTAGGCGTAGCCGACCACGCGATCCCCGTCCTCGGCCACAAGCCAGGCGTGGTCGCGCTGGGCGGTCGCGATACGGGCGGCCATGTCCTCGGCCGAGGGCACTTCGGTCTCGAAGGTGATCACGGTGTCGGTCACATACGGCGCGTAGACGGCCGCGCAGGCCTCGCCGTCGGCCGCGGTCGCGTCGCGGATCACGATTCGGGCGGACGTGACTGCTGGTCCGGGGATGCGGAGGTCCCGCCCCACTCCTCGGGTGCCACGTCGACGATCGACTGGGAGAAGGTCCAGAGGTGGCCGCCCAGGTCGGCCGCGGTGTACTGGCGCTCGCCGTAGGGGAAGTCGGCCGGCTGCGAGACGATCCGCGCCCCGCCGGTGCGAGCGCGCTCGCAGTGGCCGGCGGCCCGCCAGCGCTCGGTTAAGCCGAAGGCGGCACACAGCCAGCCGACGGCTTCGGCCAGATCGTCGTAGTCCAGCTCGGGGATCACGGTGCAACTGGGCATCGACCGGTTGTCGAGCATCGCCGGAGTCTGGCACGGGCGCGGGAGGCGCCTGTGAAAGCAGCTCCACGGCATCGCTTATATGAACGACGTGGCACAACGACCCGAACCGAACCGGTGGGCGGTGCTCGCGCTGCTCGGCACCGCCCAGCTGATGGTGGTGCTGGACGCGACGATCGTGAACATCGCGCTGCCCTCGGCGCAGAAGGCGCTGGACTTCTCGACCGGCAACCGGCAGTGGATCATCACCGCCTACGCGCTGGCCTTTGGCAGCCTGCTGCTGGTCGGCGGCAAGCTCGGTGACCTGTTCGGCCGCAAGTGGACCTTCATCGGCGGGCTGATCGGCTTCTCGGTGGCCTCCGCCATCGGGGGTCTGGCGCAATCGTTCGGCGTGCTGGTCGGCGCGCGGGCGCTGCAGGGCATGTTCGGTGCGCTGCTGGCCCCGTCGGCGCTGTCGCTGCTCACCGTGACGTTCGTCGACTCGCCCGACCGGGCCAAGGCGTTCGGCATCTTCGGGGCCATCGCCGGCGGCGGCGCCTCGGTGGGGCTGCTGCTGGGCGGTGTGCTCACCGAGACGCTGTCCTGGCGCTGGTGCCTATACGTGAACCTGGCCATCGCGCTCCCCGCCGCGGTGGTGTCCTTTCGGCTGCTGATAAACCATGCGGACCCGGCGCGAGCGCGCATCGACTGGCCCGACGTGGTCGTGGCCTCCCGGCCTGTTCGGCGTGGTCTATGGCTTCTCCAACGCGGAGACGGACTCCTGGACGGCCCCGGTGACGATCTTCGCGCTCGCGGCCAGCGCTGTGCTGCTGAGCTTGTTCGTGGTCATCGAGCGCCGCGCGGCGCACCCGCTGCTGCCCCTGCACATAGTGCGGGACCGCGGCCGTGGCGGTGCGTATGCGTCGATCGCCCTCGCCGGCTCGGGCGTGTTCGGGGTGTTCCTGTTCCTCACCTTCTACATCCAACAGACGCTGGGCTTCTCGGCCCTGAAGACCGGCGTTGCTGCCTTCCTGCCGATGACGGCGATGATCGTGGTCACGGCCACGACCGTGCAGACCCGGCTGCTGCCCCGCCTCGGCGCCCGGAAGCTGATCGCGGCCGGCATGATGCTTGGGCTGGCGGCGATGCTCGTCTTCACCCGCCTCGAACCAGGCAGCAGCTACGCCACGCACGTGCTTCCGGGCCTGCTGCTCATCGGGGCTCCCCGAGCACCAGGGAGCACCCGCGCCCAGCGGCGATCCCATGGCCGCGCCTCCGGCGCCGGCGCCGGCTCCCGCGCCGGCGGACTGAGCCCAGCCACGAGTGGCCGACGCGGTGTAACTTGGCCCCGTGGCCGACGACGTCAGGTAACCAGCGTCAGCGCACCGGCGAACACGAACGCCGCCGCCCATAGGTGGTCGGAGTTCACCCACGCCTTGCGCAGCACGCGCACCCCCAGCTTCTCGTAGACCACCAGGGCCACGGCGCCCATCACCACGAGCATCGCTCCCACGTGGAGGAAGACCGCCAGCGCCGTCTCGGGGATCGACAGGCCGCCCAGGCCCATGCCTTGGACGGCGTGGTCGTGACCCGGGGAGGCCTGGGCGGTGCTGGAGCCGATCAGCACCGGGGCCACCATCAGGCCCGCCCCGTGCGCCGTGGACATCAGAAACGACCATGCGCTCAGCTCCCGCCGGTTCACCCGTCCCTTGACCCAGCGGAAGTGCGCCCGGGGCTTGGCGAAGCGAAAGACGCCGAAGGCGATCAGCGCCACCGCCGCCGCCAGGTGCAGCGCGGCCGGGTCCGTGAGCACCCCCACACCGAGCACGAGCCCCGCCACCAGGACGATCGACAGCTCGTGGCCGACGGCGATGGGAATCAGCGCCCTAGTCACGGAGCGGCGGTCGCGGTCCTGCATGCCCAGCGAGACCGCGAACAGCCACCCCATCGCCGGGTTGAGTCCGTGGTAGGCCCCCAGGCCTGCCATCACCACCCATGGCCAGAGGCCGTCCACTGCTCAGTCGGAGAAGCAGTAGGAGTCCGAGGAGGCGTCGCCGCCCTCCAGGCGCACCTGATGCGGACGCTCGCCGTCGAACTCCACGAACAGGTCGGGGTCCACCGACAGGCCGCCGCCTTCGGGGGCGTTAAGGCCCACCAGCCAGCCGTCGATCCCGTCCGGGTAGAACTGGGCGTCCCAGGAGGCGTACAGCGAGTTGGTCAGGTACACGCGCCGGCCGTCGCGGCTGAGCTCGACCATCTGGGGGCCGCCGTTCACCGCGCCGGCGGCTGGGTGGGCCGCCCGGTCCACGATGCCGCCCAGCCGGACCGAGCCGGTCTCGCGTGGGCTGCGCGGGTCCGACACGTCGAAGCGCTTGAGCTCGCCGGTGCCCCAGCAGGATACGTACAGGTCGCGATCGTCCACCGACAGGTCGATGTCGGTGACCAGCGGCGGCACGGCGCCGAACGGCTTCAGGGCGTCGGGCAGCTGCTCCTCCGCGGCCGGCTCGGCGGGGATCGTGATGACCTTGCGGGCCGACACGCTGCCGTCCTTCGCGCGCTCCCAAAGGAACACCGAGGCCGAGAGGTCGGCCGTGGACACCACCACGCCCACGAAGCCGTAGGTCTGGTTGGGGTCGTGGGCGGGCCGCAGCTCCAGCACCATCTGCTGGTCGGCGCCGAGGTCAACGGCCTGGCGGTGGGAGCGGCTGTCGATGTCCCAGACGTGCAGTTGGTGGCCGTACTTGCCGCCCAGCAGCAGCTCCGGGTTCACCCCGTCCTCGACCATGTCGGGGGTGCCCCACTCGCTGGAGAGGACCGTGCCGTAGTTGAGGTGCCACCAGAAGTCGTAGGCGAGCTCCTGCGGCCCCCGGTCTCGCTCCCACGGCCCCTTGACCTCGAAGCTCTCGTGATCGAGCAGGAAGATGCCGCCGGGGCCACCGCCGTCGGGCGCGCCCAGGGCGGAGACGTAGATCCCGTCGGGTCCGCAGTGGATCGTGTGCGGGCGGCTGTAGCCGGTCTTGCGCTCGATCTCCTCGGCCTCGATCACCTTCACGATCTCGGGGCGGTGTCGATCGGCCTTGGTGTCGATCACGTGGATGCGAGAGGAGCGCAGCCCCGGCACCAGCAGGTAGCGCCGCTGCACGTGCGGGTGGGCGGCCCACGGGCACAGCGCCGAGGAGCAGGCGTTCCAGCCGAAGTGGTGCAGCTCGTCGCCGACGTTGGGCATGTCCACGCGGCCGAGGAGCCGACCGTAGCTGGACGAGCCCTTGTCGACGTCGAGCACCGAGATGGCGTCGGGCGCGGAATCGCCGTTGGCGCCGGTGTTCAGCGTGGCCACGTAGGCCAGCGTCTCGGGCGGGGCGTGCTTGGCCTCACCTGGCGACGCGTAGAAGCTGGGATCGGGCTTGAGCAGGGCCATGGCGGCTCCTAAGTCGAGATCGCGTCCAGGGAATGTATAAGCCGGTGGCTGGCTTGGGATGCTGACTTCGTGACTGACTCCGACTACGGCGTGGCGGTCTGGTCTTCAGCCGCATGGCGGGAGGTCGCCGTCGCATGGCTGGACGACCAGCTTGCCGGCGCCGGCCGCGAGCGCACCGGCGCCGTCGAGCAGCCGCACGTGCGGCCCTGGGCCACCGCGCTCAGGGCGCCGACCACAGGCGGCCCGGTGTGGCTCAAGGCGGCCGGACCCGGCACGGCGTTCGAGGTCGGGCTCTACGAGCTGCTGCACGAGGTCGCGCCCGCCCAGGTGCTCACCCCGCTTGCGACCGATGTCGATCGCGGCTGGGTGGTGCTCGACGATGGCGGCACGCCGCTCGGAGAGCGCCTGGGCGGGGACGCGCTTGTGGACGCCATGGCGGCGGTCCTGCCCCAGTACGGGCAGCTGCAACGCGATCTCGCTCCCCACGCCGAGGACCTGCTGGCCCTGGGCGTGGCCGACATGCGGGCCGAGGCCATGCCGGCCCGCTTCGAGGAGGCCCTGGCCACCGTAGGCGCCTACGTCGCGCGCCGCGGCGACCCGGCCGAGCGCGAGCGCTACGAACGGGTGGCGGGCCTGGGCGACACGGTTGCCCGCTGGTGTGAGCGACTGGCCGCCGCACCCGGCGCTGCCAGCCTGGACCACAACGACCTCCATCCCTGGAACGTGTTCATGACCGAGGGCCGCGCGCGCTTCTACGACTGGGGCGACAGCGTGGTGGCCCACCCCTTCGCCAGCATGCTGGTGGCGATCGACTACATGCAGAGCCACGTGCCGGAGGTCGAGCGCGGCGATCCCAGGATGCTGAGCCTGCGCGACGCCTACCTGGAGGCGTTCACCGACCTCGCTCCCCACGGGGAGCTGGTCGAGACGCTGGGGCTCGCGTGCCAGGTGGGCAAGATCGCGAGGACGCTGATCTGGGACCGGGCGCTGCGCGCGCTCGATCCCGGCGACGTGCCCGATGAGTGGGCCGACGCTCCGTTCGAGAACCTGACCGCACTGCTGGACGATTCGCACCCGGGCTCCGAGTGAGGCGCGGTACGGTCTCCGGCGTGTTCTCGGTCCGCCTCGATCCCCAGCCAGGCCCCCAGGACGAAGAGACCCTGGTCGTGACCATCGACGGCCGAAAGGAGACGATGCGCCTGCACGAGTACGCGCGGGTGTACTCGGAGCCGGGTCTCTATGACGAGGTGCTGCGGCGCCTGGACTACGCCTCGCCGGACAAGGTGGCGCAGCTGTTGCTCTCGGCTCCCGGCGTCGAGCCCTTCGAGGTCCGCGCGCTGGACCTGGCGGCGGGCAACGGGATGTCGGCCGACCCGCTGCTGGCCGGCGGCGTCGCCGAGCTGGTCGGGCTGGACCTGATCCCGGAGGCTCGCGACGCGGCGCTGCGCGACCGCCCCGATGCCTACGCCGAGTACGTCGCCGGCGACATCGGCGAGCCGGGCCTGGTCGCCGGCCTCGTGTCGGCGCATGGATTGAACGCGCTGCTGTGCGCGGGGGGCTTGTCGCACATCCCCGTCGAGGCCTTCGCCGGGGGATGGAGCGCCTTTGGCGCCGGATCGTGGCTCGTGGCCACCGCCGGCGAGGACCTGTCGGACCCCGACGGCGGCCCCTACGGCCGCTACTTCGCGGACGAGGTCGCGGCCGGCCGACTCGCCGATGTGCACACCGAGCGGTTCGTGCACCGGATGGCGATGAGCGGTGAGCCGATCGAGTACACGGCGCTGCGGGCTCGTCGCCTCTGACCCGCCAGACCGCCCTCCTGGACGACTAACGTCGCAGCGGGATGAGCCGCGCTTGACCACCACCCGGGAGGGTGACGCACGCTGTGACGGATGCCAGGCGCTCGTGAGCTTCTCGCTCCCCGCGTTCGGTGACTGGCAGAGAATCCCGATGCAGGGCGGGCCCGAGGCCCACCTCTGTCCCCAGTGCCAGGTCAGGCGCGACCGGGGGTGGCTGGCCGAGGACTACGTGCTGGAGTGCTCGCGCTGTCACCGCAACTCGGTCGCCAACCCCGAGGTGGCCAGATGGCGCGTGATCCCCTCGATGACCGACCAGCCTTCGCGCACGGTGTGCATCGATTGCTTCGACCCGGCCGCCGATCAGCGCTTCCTGTGACCCGGGCGCATATCCGGTGGAACTGGCCCGAGTGCACCCCGGCCGCGACCGGGAGCGGGTGGACTCAGGCCCGCGTGCGTTCCCGCGGGAACGCCAGACCGGTGGCCGTGCTCCGCCCCCGCAGCACCGCCGAGTCGCCGAGGTCCCAGATCGAGCGCTCCTCGTCCCCGGTCCTGACCAGCGCCGCCTCGGAGGCCAGCACCCGCTCGGGTCGCTGCTTGGCGAGGTCCGACAGCCGCGCCGCCTCGTTCACCGGGTCGCCGATCACCGTGTACTCGAACCGGTGCTCCGCGCCCACGTTGCCTGCTACCGCCGTGCCCGCGGAGATGCCGATCCCGAACGAGATCTGGGGCACGTCCTCCGCCAGCCGGGACGCCAGCTTGCGCGCCGAGCACAGCGCGGCGCCGGCCGGGTCGTCGCGCGCAACCGGCGCCCCGAACACGCACAGGGCCGCGTCTCCCTCGAACTTGTTGACCATGCCGCCCTCGGCCTCGACCACTTCCACCACCACACAGAAGAAGCGGTTGAGCAACTGCACGACCTCGGCCGGGGGCATCGTCGTGGCCATCGAGGTCGAGCCGACGATGTCCACGAACAGCGCCCCGACCTCACGCTCCTCGCCGCCCAGCTTCGGCGCATCCGCCACCAGCGCCGCGCGCGCCACCTCCTCTCCGACCTGGCGGCCGAACAGATCGCGGATGTGCTCGCGCTCGCGCAGCCCGTCGGCCATCCGATTGAAGCCGACCTGCAGCTGGCCCACCTCGCTGCCGTCGTCCACGGCCAGCTGGACATCGAGGTCGCCCCGCTCGATCTGCTCCAGGCCCTCGCGGACCGCGGTCACGGGGTGGGCGATCGCCTTGGACACCAGCAGCGTGGCCAGCAGCCCCGCGCCCATCGCCACCACGCCGATGAACACGACGGCGGCCGAGATGTAGTCCGCGTCCGCATCCGTCCCCATGACCCCGGCGGCGCCCACCACCACCACGCCCAGCAGCGGCACGCCGGTGCCCAAGAACCACGCTCCGGCCAGGCGCCCACGCACCCCGGGCGCAACCATGCCGGAGGCGGCGCGCGCCTCGAGGGCACATGCGGTGACCGGTCGCAGGATGCGCTCGCAGGCCAGGTAGGACAGGGCGCAGGTGGTCTCAGCGCCTAGCCAGGTCGTGGCGCCCACGACCACGCCGAACTCCCACGACTGGGTGATCGCGTTGAACACCGAGAACACGACGGCCCCCACCGCCCAGGCCAGAGCGTCGACCTTCACCTGGCGCACGGCCAGCCGCAGCGCCGCCCGGTGCTCGCGCTCGTCGGGGGAGCGGCCCTCGACGATCCACGCCACCGCACCGTCGAAGTGGCGCGCCAGGTAGCGGTCGAGGGCGAACCCCGCAACCAGGAAATAGACCAACACCAGCGGGGCGTTCAACACCCCCAGGCTCCAGCGCTCGCCCGGGTCGATGAAGACGGGGATCAGAAACCCGATCGTCAGGAAGACCACGATGCTGCCGACGGCGCCGGCGATCCAGCCCGTGCGCGACAGCTTGGCCCTGACCTCGCGCAAGACGTCGGTGGTCGGCCGCTCCTCTGTTGCGTCCATGGACGAAGGATGCCCGCAACGAAGGCGGGGCGCAAAGGCGGTCACGCCGCCTCGACCGGGACCGGGCGCCGATCGCCCACGCTGCGCTCAGTCGTCGAGGACGCCGAGATCCCCGGGAACGTCGACGGCGTGCTGTCGCAGCGCATCGATGGGAACGATCTCCTGGGCCCGCTCGTGGGTGGAGGCCAGCACCACGTAGGCGGCCGCGCCGTCATGGTGGGCTCGCAGCCAGTTCACCGCGGTCACGCACCAACGGTCGCCCGGCACGAGCCCGGGGAAGCGGTATTCAGGGACCGCCGTCGTGAGGTCGTTGCCGATCCGGCGCTGGTGCTCGAGGAACTCCGCAGTCACCACCGCACAGATGGTGTGACTCCCCCGGTCCTCGGGGCCGGTGCTGCAGCAGCCGTCCCGGTAGAAGCCGGTGACGGGGTCGTGGCCGCAGGGCTCGAGGGCGTTTCCCAGCACATTGCGATCGCTCACCGCACCAGTATCGCCTGCGGACCGGTCAGGGGCTGCGTCGGGCCAATCGGAGACCGGTCGGGCAATCAGAGCCCGGGCCCGGTGAGCCGGCGCACGCCTCCCGGCGTGCGCACGAAGATCTGCCACGAGTGCAGCGCGTAGAAGGCCTGTGGCCTCGCGCGAATCACCCGGGCATAGCGCAGCACCGCGCGAACGTACGCGTACGACGGGTTGTAGGCATACAGGGCCCGCCGGTAGCTGCGCGGGGCTCCGGAGCGGCGCAGGTAGTTGGCCGCGCCCATGATCGCGTCGCGCGGGTCGCGGATGTCGCCGCCCATCCCGTAGGCGCGCCAGGTGGCGGGGATGAACTGCATCGGCCCCTGCGCCCCCGCCGAGCTGGCGCTGCGGATCTTGTTGAATCCGGTCTCCACGAAGTTCACCGCCGCCAGCACCTGCCAGGCCACGCCGAAGCGGCGCTCGGCGCGGCGGTAGTAGCCGCGCAGGACATCCGGCGGTACGGCGCGGCCAGTGCGAAAACGCCTGCTTCGGGTCGTGCCGTTCAGCCGGTCGAGCTCCCGCCGCGCGGACAGGAGATCGCCGGCCTCCGGGCGCGCAGGGCCCCGCAGGCGCGCACGGACCTTGGCGGCCAGGCGGGTCCGGGAGGCCACGTATAAGTAGATCCGCTGCTGGTAGAGGGCGTGCGCTGTCACGTCCGACGGCGTCGGTGCGCGGGAGGGGTCCCCGTCGCGGCGCCACCGGTCGATGGCCCGGTCCAGATCGGCGGTGGTGCGATCGAGCGCCCCAGCCAGCGGGCGTGCCCCGGACGGGATCGCCTTGGCGGGCGCGGGCGGGCCCGCCTTCGGCTTCGGCTTCTCGTTCGTCGACTCCGTCGCCGTGCCGCAGGCCGCGGGAACCAGCAGGAAGGCGATGGCGGCGCGGCCTCCCGCCCGCCTGACCGCTCGCCGCGCGTCCATGGAGCAAACGTAGCGACGCCGCCGTCCTCCCGGATCGATCGTGTCGCCGGGCTAGCGCCCGAGCGTCCGCACCAGGTCGCGCGCTCGGTGCGGGACCTCGGCCAGCTGCCTGCGCACCTCCATCAGCCCCGCCCTCAGCTCGGGATCGCCCACCTCGAGCAACGCCGGCATGTCCTGGGCGGCGGCGAGCATGTCGCTGGCCTGGGCGACCGCCTCGACGGCGTGGTCGATGAAGCCCCTGGCGCGGGTGGACGGAAGCCCGGGCGACTGTTGCTCGAAGGCACGGCCCGGCAGCCCGTGCCGGCCGGCGAACTCGCCGTGGGTGCGCTTCGCCCGGCCGTAGGCCACCTGGACGGGACCGAACAGCTCCTCCTCCAGCCTGTCGGCGGTGGGCTCGTCGAGCTCCTCGTACGCGGCCCCCAGGGACGCGAGCGCGTATCCGATCTCGTCGATCGCCTCCGCAAGGGCGTCGAGCAGCTCCTGGCGCCCTTCCACGTTGGTATAGGCCATGGCGTCGGCCCGGCTCAATCGCCGAGCGAGAGGCTGACCGCCCGAGCCACCTGCTCGCGCGACTTGGCCCCCACCGCGCTGCCCAGCGCCTCCTGCCAGCGGGCGTCGCTGACCACCCGCCGGCGCAACCCGAGGTCGCCGAGCACGGCCTCCTGGTCCACGTGCCCGGCGATCTGCTCGGCGCGGTTTCGAGCCGCCATGTGCTGCGCGCGGTGAAGCGGCGTTCGCCCGGGCGAAGCCGAGAGGTCGAGCAGCTGCTGGGCGGTGTCGGGCACGGCGCGGCGCGCGCACTTCTCCCACGGGGCGTCGGCGGAGGAGTCGACGACCACCTGTCGCACCATCTGCCATCCCTTGTGGTGGGACTCGCAGCGGGCCACGAGGAAGCGGGCCAGGGCATCGGCCACCAGCGGGGCGCCGGGCTCTGAGCTGTGGTTGTCCAGGTGCCGAAGGGCCTCTGCCACCCCGCGCCCGTCCTGCACGGCCCGGGCGAGCTGGGGAGCGCTCCGGCGCGTGTGGCGCGCGGATTGCGGCTCTGCGGTGAATTCGTCGATCTCTCAAGGCTAGTCGAGGGTGACCCGGGAGGCGGGCATCGAGGTAGTCGTTTCCGCGTCCCGCCCGCGGGTAGCGCCCATCGATGTCCCTCTCCCACCACGGCGATCACCTCGCCCGGCTCACCCGCCTGAAGTTCAGCAACGTCTATCTCGTGCGCGAGGACGATGGCCTGACGCTGATCGACACCTCGCTGCCGGGATCGGCGGGCGCCATCCTCTCGGCCGCGCAGGAGCTCGGCGCGCCCATCCGGCGGATCGTGTTGACCCACGCGCACTCCGACCACTACGGCTCGCTCGACGCGCTGCACCAAGCCGTGCCCGACGCGGAGGTGCTGGTCAGCGCGCGCGACGCGCGGTTGCTGCGCGGTGACCTCGGCCACGAGCCGGGAGAGCCCTCCGGCCGCCTGTTTCGCGGGTTCTTCTGGCCCCCCGCCAAGACGGCTCCCACCCGCACGATCGCCGAGGGCGACCGGGTGGGGTCGCTCGAGGTGATGGCCGCCCCCGGGCACACCCCCGGTCAAGTGGCCTTCCTGGACAGCCGCGACCACTCGCTGGTATGCGGCGACGCCTACCTGGCCCTGGGCGGCCTGTTCGTGACCACCCAGCCGGTGTTGCGCTTCCCTTTGCCCGCCCTGCTCGGCACCTGGAACAGGGCGCGGGCCAACGAGACCGCGCGCAAGCTTCGCGAGCTTGACCCCGCGCGCGCCTGGCCACGGGCCATGGCCCCGTGCTCGAGCGCCCGGCGGCCGAGATGGACCGCGCCATCGGCGAGGCGCCCGCCGGCTGAGCCGAGCGCCGCTTCGCCCCTCAGCTCCTGCCCAGGCGGCCGATCACCGCCACGGCCTCGTCGTCGGTGCCGTCGGCGCGCCGGCGGTGTACGTAGGCCAGCCGTCCCAGCTCCTCGCTGCGATCCAGCAGACCGGCCAGGAACTGGGGGTAGCCCGTTTGCCGGGCGGTCGGATCCTCCGAGCCGGGCAGCAGGGCGGGATGGACCGCGAAGGCGAAGATGCCTCCCGCCTCCAGCACCGACAGCGCCCGCTGAAGGGCGGCGACGGGCACGTGGCCCACGCCGATCGCGGCCAGTGCCAGGACCGCGGTGAGCTGGTGGCCGGCGAGCCGGTCCACCAATCCGTCGGCGGGCTGGGCCAGGTCGCCCACCAGATAGTCGTCGTAGGTCCCGGGGTGATCGCGGCGGGCGGCGTCGGCGGCGGCCGGCTCTGAGTCCATGCCCACCACGCGGCCGACGCCCAGCTCGCGCAGCTTGGCTGCTCCGATGCCGCTTCCCGCTCCCAGGTCGAGAACCGCCTGGCCGCACGGATCAAGGCCCTCGGCGCGCAGGGTCTGCCCGTAGAGCCGCACGACCTCGGTGGTCGAGCGCATCCCCAGCGTGTCGTAGAACACCCGCTCGTAGAGGCCCGGGACGCCGTATAGGGCCTCGTAGTCGTGGAAGCCGACCCGCCGGCGGTCATCCGGCGGCCCGTACTCGATCCACTCCTCCCCGCCGGGCGAGAACTCGATCGGGTCGAGCCGCGCGGAGGCATCGGGGGAGGCCATGCCGTCCCCTCTATCCCGGTGGCCGACCCACAAAACGAACTGGGCCAGGCCCCCACGCGGGTCGGCGCCTCGCATTGTTAAACGGCGCGCCGGCACTGACCCGAATCGGCAAGGGCCCCGCACGACCCTGGATGACCTCTATTGGCCAGCGCTTCGTCGCGCTCGAGAACACCGTGCACCGAATGCTGGTTCGCCACAGCATCGCGGCCCTGCGAATCTCGGTGGGCGCGGTCTTCCTCGGCTTCGGCGTGCCCAAGTATTTCCCGGGCGTAAGCCCCGCGGAGGGGCTGGCCGCCGATACCACGCACGTCCTGTTCCTGGGGCTGGTCCCGCCCGACGTCGCGCTCGTGATCGTCGCGACCATGGAGTGCTTCATCGGCATCTGCTTCCTGATCGGGACCGGCCCGGTGATGCGGGCGGCGATCTGGGTGCTGGCGGCGCAGTTCGTGGGGATCCTGTCCCCGCTGGTGATCGAGCCGGCAGCGCTGTTTTCGGGCCCCCACCACGCGCCCACGCTGGAGGGTCAGTACGTGCTCAAGGACATCATCCTGGTGGCGGCCGGAATGGTGATCGCGGCGGGCACCTTCCGGGGCGGCAGGATGGTGCGCGACGAGCCCCAGGTCGCCGGCGCAAGCCGCGCGGTGATGGCCACCGAGCGCAAGCTCGAGATCGTGCTCACGGCGCAGGGGGGCGGACGCCCGGTCGCGGAGCTCTGCGCCGAGCAGGGAATCTCGGAGGCCGCCTTCTACGAGTGGCGCGACGTGACGCTGACCGCTGCCGCCGCGGCGCTGGAGGAGGCGCAGGCCCGCCGCGGCCAGGAGCTCGACGCCCTATGAGCATCGACGACCCCGCGCTCACCGGCGGCTGTGGCTGCGGCGCCGTGCGCTTCGAGATCTCCGAGCCGCGCGGAGTGTGGCTCGGCCGTGCTGGGTCGCGATCCGCGGAGCGGGGAGATCAGCATCGTGCGCCTGGGCGCCATCGACGGAGATCCGGGGATCAGGCCCCAGGCGCACCAGTTCGTCGCCTACGCCGCCCCCTGGGAGCCGATTCCCGACGACGGGCTGCCGCGCTTCGACGAGGGCATCCCGCAGAGCTGACGCGAGCCCGCGCCGGGTCCAACGTGCTTAACCCGGCTCCGGGGAATCGCCTACCTCGGACACGTCCCCGTCCGTTTCCGGGGGATCCTCCCCCGTGGGTGCGTCGTCGGCTCCGGGCTCTTCCTCGTCGAGGTCCGGGCCGTCTTCGTCCGCGCCTGGGTCTTCGCCGGCGCCCGTCTTCTCCTCGCCGCGGGGAGCCACGCGAACGATTCTCGTGGCCACCCACCCGCGCCTGGTGCGCCGCGCCCGTACGCGCAGGACCTGTCCCTTCTTGATCCGTACGCCCCTGGCCAGCTTGGTCGCTCGCCCGACGCGGATGCGCACGCTGCCCTTCCCGGCGCGCCGGATGCGGAAGGAGTGGTGGTCTCGCGCCACGGCGCTGACGACGCCGTGAAAGCTGCGCACCTTGGCCGGGCCCGGCTTGGCCTGGGCGCCGGGAGCTATCGGAAGGGCCAGGACGAGCGCCGCGAGCAGCGCCGGCGCCAACAGTCTCTTCGGGGAGCTCATGCCGTCTGCGATCGGCCGGGGGAGCCTCGGACTTGCGCGTCCGGACCGGGCCTCGGACACCCGGCCAGTCCGGCGCCGCCTAACTTCACGCCGGCTCGCCCTTGATCCCCCGTCCTGGTGGCTTGCCACTGGCAGCAACAAGCTTCACCCCACGGTCACAGGCGCACCCTGCAGCGGCGTAGCGTGCGCGCCGTGAAGAAGGTGACCATGCCCTTGATCGCAGCGCTGTGCAGCGCACTGCTGGTGGCCGGCATGGCCGCCGCGGGAGACGACGATCGCGAACGGCGCGACCACCGGGGCGGGTCCTTCGCCGTCGGCCTGTGGGGCGACCTGCCCTACACCCCCCAGCAACGCGCCCAGGGTGTGCCCAACCTGATCGAGGACATGAACGCCTCCAAGCTGGCCTTCTCGATCTTCGATGGCGACGTCAAGAACGGCAGCACCGTGTGCCGCGACAGCGAGTACACCGACGCGCGCAGGCGGTTTGACAGCCTGAGGGCGCCGTCGATCTACGTCCCGGGCGACAACGAGTGGACCGACTGCCACCGCAAGAGCAACAACGACTCGCCCCCGCGCGCCGATCTCAAGCAGCCCTACGACAGCTTGGAGCGGCTCGCATTCCTGCGCCGCACCCTGGCGTCCTCCCCGCGGTCGTTCGGGAAGCGCACGATCAGGCTCAGGCGCCAGAGCGCCGCGTACCCCGAGAACGTGCGCTGGGAGCGAGGCGGCGTGGTGTTCGCCGGCTTGCACGTGGTGGGGTCCGACAACAACCGTGTGCCCGACCCCGACATCGACGAGTCGGCCACGAGCTACCGCACCCGGCAGCAGCGGGTGGCCGATCAGCAGGAGTTCGTCAGGCGCCAGGCCGCCACCAACCGGTGGGTCGAACGGACCTTCGCCCGCGCCCGCAGGACCGGCGCCCCCGGGGTGATGCTCGTGATGCAGGCCAACCCCATCTTCGACTCGCCCGATACCGCGGATGTCGACGAGCGCGCCCAAGCCGGCGACGACGGGTTCAAGGCTCTGATCGACGTGCTGCGGCGGGAGACGATCGCCTTCGGAAAGGAGGTCGTGCTCGTCCACGGCGACTCGCACTACTTCCGGGTCGACAAGCCCTTGAAGGACGGCCAGGGCCGCCAGCTTGAGAACTTCACGCGGGTAGAGACCTTCGGCGAGGCCGATCCCCACTGGGTCAAGGCGACTGTGCGTCCCCGCTCCCGTCGGGTGTTCCGCTTCGACCAGCGGATCGTGCCCGCCAACGTCGTCCCGCGCTGAGCCCAGGGGGCGTCGGCCCCGCCGTACGATCAGCCGCCGTCGTCGAGGGCCAGGAGCAGCAGCTGCTCCGGCAGCGTCAGGTCCACGCCCGCACCCTGGCAGAACTCCGGGGGTCGAGTCGCTCTGGCCGGCCCCGGCGGTAGGCCGCGGTGCCATCGGGCCAACGCTCGGCGCGATTCGACACCAGCGTAAGTTACGTAAGTTACGCCACTGTCCAATGAGGCCTGGGGCAAGGGAGGGAATCCGCACCGCATGAGCGCCGTGAGCACCGGCCCCGAAGCAGACCAGGCCGCCCCCACGCTGCCCGACGAGGTCGACGTCCTGGTGATCGGCGCCGGCTTCTCGGGCCTGGGCACCGCCATCCGGCTCCGGCAGGAGGGCTACACCGACTTCGTCGTGCTCGAGCGCGGCGACGACGTGGGCGGCACGTGGCACTTCAACACCTATCCCAACTGCGGCTGCGACGTTCCCTCCCACCTCTACTCCTTCTCGTTCGCGCCCAACCCCGACTGGACGCGGACCTACTCGCGCCAGCCCGAGATCCGCGACTACCTGCAGCGCACCGCGGACGACTTCGGCATCCGCCCCCACCTGCGGACCAGCACCACGGTCGAGTCGGCCGAGTGGGACGAGGAGGCCGGGCGGTGGCTGGTCCACACCGACCGCGGGTCGGTTCGCGCGCGGCTGCTGGTCTCGGGCATGGGGCCGCTGGCCGAGCCGCGCATCCCCGACATTCCCGGCCTCGACGACTTCCAGGGCGAGGTGATGCACTCCGCCCGCTGGAACCACGACTACGACCTCAAGGACAAGCGGGTGGCATCGATCGGGACCGGCGCCTCGGCGATCCAATACGTCCCCGCGATCCAGCCCGACGTAAGGCGGCTGCACGTCTTCCAGCGCACGCCGCCGTGGGTGCTTCCCCACACCGACCGGCCCACCAAGGCCTGGGAGCGCCGGCTGTATGAGCGCTCGCCCAAGCTGCGGCGGCTGATGCGCGGCCTGGTGTACTCCGGCCGCGAGACCAACGTGCTCGCCTTCGTGAAGCACCCGAGGCTGATGGGCGTGATCGAGAAGCTGGCCACGATGCACATCCGGCGCTCGATCCCCGACCCCGAGATGCGCAAGAGGGTCACGCCCGACTACACGATCGGCTGCAAGCGCATCCTGCCCTCCAACAAGTGGTACCCGGCGTTGATGAAGGACAACGTCGAGCTGATAACCGCGGGAGTGGAGAAGGCCACGGCCACCGGGGTCGTCGACGCCGACGGCGTGGAGCGCGAGGTCGACGCAATCATCTTCGGTACCGGCTTCCGGGTGACCGATATGCCGGTGGGCAAGGCGGTGAAGGGACGCGACTCAAAGACGCTCGACGACGTCTGGCAGGGCAGCCCCAACGCTTACCTGGGCACCTCGATCCCGGGCTTTCCCAACCTGTTCCTCATGCTCGGTCCCAACACGGGGCTGGGCCACAACTCGATGATCTACATGATCGAGTCCCAGATCGCGCACGTGATCGACGCGCTGGCCGAGATGCGAAAGCGCGGCGCCGACACCGTCGAGGTCCGGGAGGACGTGGCCCGGGAGTTCAACCGCGAGGTGGACCGGCGCCACGAGGGAGCGGTGTGGAGCTCGGGCTGCGCGAGCTGGTACCTCGACGACACGGGGCGCAACGCCACTCTGTGGCCCGACTGGACGTTCCACTTCCGCCGGCGCACCGCCCATTTCGACCCCGAGAAGTACTCGCTGACCGACCACGCCGCCGGCCGGGAGAAGGCGCCGACGTGAGCAGGCGCGTGATCATCACAGGCGCCGACGGAGGCATCGGCGGCCGCCGTGACCGCGCCTGATCGCTCCGGGCGCTGACTCAGTCCTCGTCCTCGACCGCGGCCTCGCGCTCGGCCTTGGCGCGCTCCTCGAGCTTCTCCTTGAGGTAGTCGGCCTTGTCCGCGCGGCGCGCGTGGGCCTCGGCCGCCTCGCCGGTGGGGGCGGCGCCGGCCTCGTCGCGCTCGGCCTCCGCGCGCTCGGCCTGCTGGCGCCGCAGCGCGCGGGTCTCGATGTCGTCCTTGGTGGGACCGTCGGAGGGTGTGTCGTCGTCCGTGGGACGATCGGGTGCCATTGCGTCGAGCGTAGCTGCGGGAGCGGGGCTCGTCTTCATATCTCCGCAGCGCGGGCGGTGACCACCTGAGATGCTGGGCACATGACCCGGCGCGCCTTCCCCGTGATCTACGCCACCGACGTGCAGCGCCTCGTGCAGTTCTACGAGGAGCTCGGCTTCGGAGTGACCTTCCGGCTCCCGGAGGAGGGCGAGGCGGGATACGTGACGATGTGCCGCGACGAGTCGGAGCTGGCGGTGGTGGACGCCGAGTGGCCCCAGGAGCAGATCGGCGCGGCCCTGGGCACCGAGCCGCGGTTCGAGATGTTCGTGTATGTGGACGACCTCGAGCACACGCTCGACGAGCTGCGGGCCACCGGCACGCAGGTGATCAAGGAGCCCGAGCTCATGCCCTGGGGCGAGCGGCTGGCCTACGTGGCCGACCCCGAGGGCAACCCGGTGTCGCTGGCGGCCGGATAGCCGGGCCGCGCCAGGCGCACACCGGGGCCTTCGCCCCGGCGCATCACGGCGGCCAGGGCACCGAACATCGCGGTGGCCGACCGGGAGCCGGCGACTGGGGGGTCGGCTTCCGCGATGACAGCGTTAGCCTCCGGAGCGTGGCTCCGACCGACCCTGGATCCGGACGCGAGGAGACCGAGGGGGAGCGGATCGACCGCAATCTGGGAGAGCTGCTGGGCGAGCTGCGCGTTGCCCTCCCCGGCGTACAGGTGCTGTTCGCCTTCCTGCTGATCGTGCCCTTCAACCAGGGCTTCGGGGACCTGTCGCCCTTCCAGGAGTACCTGTACCTGGCTACGCTGCTGTTCGCCGCGCTGGCCACAGCGCTGCTGATCGCCCCCACGGCCCAGCATCGCCTCACCTTCCGCCTCCAGGACAAGCACCACCTGGTGTCGACGGCCAACAGGTACGCCATCGCGGGAATCAACTGCCTCGCCATAGCAATGACCTTGGCGATCGCGCTGGTCACCGACGTCGTATTCAGCCGCGCCACCGCAGTGGCCAGCACGCTGGGCATCGCGGCCGTCTTCGTGCTGGTCTGGGGCGTAGCCCCCGTCCTGCGGCGGCGCGAGATCGAGGCCGAGCGCGAGGATGCCGACGGCGGGTAGCGGCGCGAGCATCGCCATGCATGGCGCTCACGCCAAGGCCGCCTCTACCGCGGTGACGAAGTCGGCGGCGAGATCGATCACGCGGTCGGCGTCGTCGCGGGAGGCCGGCCATGCCTCGTAGTCGGCCTGCTCGCGCTCGGGCTGCACCCTCTGCACGGCTGCGCTGAGGGCAGGATCGATCTCACCCGACTCGACGAACGCCAGTCGAAACTCGTGCCAGGTCCCCCGATGCGTACGCGAGTGCCCTTCGCGCTCGCTGAGCGCCGCCCTGGCGGCGTAGAGCATCGCGTAGTAGGCAGCACTGAGGGCCGCCGCCGGGTCCTCGTCCGCCGCGGCCCTCGCGGCCGCCAGGCGGCGATGGGCCGCGGTCATGAACTCCTCCGAACGCGGGCTCACAGGTCCCCATGGAGCACGACCTTGTCGCGATCCACCTCGGCGATGAAGAACGAGCGGATCGTGCGGCGACCATGCAGCCATTCCGGGGTGTGGACGTGCACCGAGAAGCCCCACGGCAGCGATCGCAGGTCCAGATCGCTCGCCGCCCGCGAGAGCGTGTCGTGGATGCGCTCCTTGCCCTCCCACGAGGCGTCCGTCGCCAGCACGAGCACGTCCACATCCGACTCCACCCCCGGCGGCTCGGCCCGAGCCCGCGAGCCGAACAGCCAGACCGCCTCCAGGTCTTCCCCCAGCTCAGCTCGAAGCTCGCCGACGAACGTGTCCAGCAACCGGCGCTCGTCACCGGTCAGCGAAGCATCGGCCAGGGCAGGCATGGAAGGAATGTAGCCCTGCACAGGAGCGGACGCTCGGGGACCGAGCCGGCGGGGAGCGCATCCCGGCGCTCGGGGTCGGGCTGCGCCTAACATCGGCGGCCGCCATGCCCGTCGCCACCGCATCCGACCTGGGAAAGGACATCGCCGGCCAGCCGCTGCTGCGCGGCGTGTCGTTCAAGCTCGAGCGCCGCGACCGGATGACCCTGTCGGGCCGCAACGGGTCGGGCAAGACCACGTTGCTGCGGATACTGGCCGGCCAGGCCGGCCACGACGGCGGAAAGCTTTCGCTGCAGAAGGGGGCGAAGGTCGCATTGCACGACCAGCGCCCTCCGCGCGAGCGCGACGTGACCCTGCGCGAGTACGTGCTCTCGGGCGCGGCCGAAGTCGTGGCCATCGAGCAGGAGCTGGCCCGGCTCGAGCAGCTCATGGCCCGGGACGACGCCGGCGAGAAGACCATGGCCGCCTACGGCAGGACCCAGGAGCGCTTCGAGCTGCGCGGCGGCTACCGCTGGCGCGACGAGGCGCTGGTCACCCTGCGCGGCCTGGGCTTCGGCGACGACGAGCTGGACCGCCGGCTGTCGACGTTCTCGGGCGGCGAGCTGACGCGCGGCTCGCTGGCCCGGGCGCTGACCGGCGAGCCCGACCTCCTGCTTCTCGACGAGCCCACCAACCACCTGGACATCGCCTCGCTCGAGTGGCTGGAAGAGCACCTCACCTCCCTAGACGCCGCCATCGTGCTGGTGGCCCACGACCGCTGGTTCCTGGAGGCCGTGGGCACGTCGGTGCTCGAGCTGGAGGCCGGCCGCTCGCGCTTCTTCCCCGGCACCTGGACCGCTTGGCGCAAGGAGCAGGCCATGCGCGAGATGGCGCTGGGCAAGGCGATCGACAAGCAGGAAGCCGAGATCGCCCGCATGGAGCGGTTCGTGGAGCGCTTCCGGGCCAAGGCGACCAAGGCGCGCCAGGCCCAGTCGCGCCAGAAGCGGCTGGACAAGATGGAGCGAATAGAGCGCGACCCGCGCGACGAGCGCTCGCTGTCGTTCTCCTTCAAGGAGCCCGAGCGCTCGGGCCGGGTGATGTTCGAGCTCAGCGGCGGTCGGATCGAGGTCCCCGGCCGGGTGCTGGTGACGGACGCCGACATGCACGTCGAGCGCGGCGAGCACGTCACGCTGGTGGGCGGCAACGGGTCGGGCAAGACCACCTTGATCCAGGTGCTGACCAGGCGCTCCGAGCTCTCCGAGGGCAAGCTCTCCACCGGCCACAACGTGCACCTGGGCTACGTGTCCCAGCACACCGAGGGCCTGTCCGAGGACGGCACGCTGCTGGAGGCTACCCAGCGGGCCACCGGCCTGACCCCCGGCAAGGCCCGCGCGCTGCTCGGCAAGTTCCTGTTCTCCGGCGACGATGCCCGGAAGCCCGTGGACGGGCTCTCCGGCGGCGAGCGCCAGCGCTTCTCGCTCGCGGTGCTCGTGAACTCGGGGGCCAACATGCTTGTGCTCGACGAGCCCACCAACCACCTCGACGTGGAGAGCCGCGAGGCGCTGGAGGACGCGCTGCGCGGCTTCCCCGGATCCCTCCTGCTGGTCTCCCACGACCGCGCGCTGCTGGACGCTGTGGGCAGCCGCACCGTGGCGATCGAGGACGGGCGGTTGCGAACCTACGAAGGTGGCTGGGCTGATTACGTCGAGCACCGCGATGCCGCGCGGGACGCGGCTGAGCCGGCGAAGCCCGAGAAGGCCAAGCCGAAGGCTCCGGCCACCGCCAAGGCCGACGGCTCGTCGGGCAACGGTGTGAAGGCCCCCTCCAAGAACGCCAAGCGCGATCAGGCCCGGCTGGAGAAGGAGATCGAGGCGGCGGAGACCGCGCTGGTCTCGCTGGAGGATGAGCTGGCCGACCCGTCGGCCTGGGGCGACCCGCGCAACTCCGCAAAGTCCTCGGAGCGCCACGAGAAGGCCAAGCGGCGGGTGGAGGAGCTGTACGCGCGGCTCGAGGTGGTGGGCGGGTAGCTTCGGCCGTGGGCGGGGTGGCGGGTCTAGCGTCCACTGCGGCTGGGGAGGAGCTGGACAGATCGGGCTGCCAGGCGACGAGGCGAGCAGGCGATCGAGGCGTCCTTGCCCCGTCATACCGGCCAAACGCGCTCCGATCCCGCCGATCGGGCGCTCGCCCGGGCCGGGGGTGCGAACAGACGGCTGGCGCATGCCTACCACGGCAGGCAACCGGGCGGCCTGCCTGTCTGACGTGTGATGCACGGAATCCGTGCATTTGGCGGCACGCAACCCGCTGTCCGCCTTGCCTGACGTGTGACGCACGCCTCGCGTGCCCGCGGGGCGGACGCGTGTCTGGCCTCGATCTATCAGCCGCGGAAGCGGCTGTTTCGGGCGCGTTCGGCGGCCACCTTCCCCGCCGGTGCGGCACCATTATCGTACAGTGCTACACTGGTGACTGTGCCAACCACCCGCCCGCGCTACACGGTCACTGACGTTGGGGACATCGCCGAGATGCTCGACGTGGCGGCCCACCGCTGGCCGGATGAGCCTCGGCGCAAAGAGCTGCTCGTCCGTTTGGCGGGTGTGGGTCGAGATGCCGTCTCGCAGGAGCTGGCGGCAGCCGACAGCTCACGGCGCCGGGAGCGACAGCGCGATGCGGTCGGCAAGATACGCGAGCTCGTGGACCCGGAGTCGCTGCTCGACGACGCCGCCTGGCGTTGAGTCGCCTCCTGCTGGCCGACAAGTCAGCCCTCATCCGCGGGCTTGATGTCGAGTCACAGCGGCAGGACGACGAGGTGTGCCTGTGCCCGGTCACCCGTCTCGAAATGCTGTACAGCGCGCGCTCGCCCGCCGACTACGCAGCTGTGGAGGAGGCGCTCGACGCCTTTCGCCACCTACGGATGGACGTTCACACCTTTGCCGCCGCCGAAACGGCTCAGCGAGAGCTCGCGGCCTTGGGAGAGCACCGGGTCCCTATTCCCGACCTGTTGATTGCAGCGTGCGCGCACCAACACGGCGCCGATGTCCTGCACGTCG
>JAABUR0100001849.1_pt1 | contig 35534 bp, 32 predicted proteins | sample 5560091 | NCBI WGS metagenome assembly JAABUR01 (sample SAMN10711879, study PRJNA513375) | rock metagenome | isolation source: Antarctica rocks | place: Antarctica: Victoria Land, University Valley sud | reverse complement strand
CGTCGACGACTTGGCCACGGCACTCGAGCGCGTCCGCGAGCTCGGCGGTTCGGTCATCCACCCCGGCGAGCGGTGGGCCGTCTGCCGAGACTCTGAGGGCAGCCCCTTCGCGCTGGCCGCCGCGCCGGCGCCCGCCGGATAGCACACGGAAGACCGCTGCCGCTCCGCGCCGAATCCGATAGAAGTAGTGAGCCCTTCGGTGGCGCGAGAATCGCTTGGGAGGGGCCTACCGCGAGGCAACGGCAAGCTTAGGCTCGACTATGCACCTCAAGTCGACGCCGGCATCGTCGTGCAGCAAGTACGGGTAGGTGAGCGCCCCTGGACGCCAGCACCATCGCGAAGCGGCCGGTGCTGCTCCTCGACGACGTGTTCGTCACGGGGGCGTCGCTTTTCTCCTATGCGAAGGCCCTGCGACTCGCCGGTGCGACCGAGGTCCGGGGCGTGGCGATCGCCCGCCATGTCTCTACCCGGCACTGCAACTACTTCGATGCGCTGCGCATCATTCGGCGCTCTGCCGGCTGGGAGTGGTCACCGCAGGTACGTATCTAACAGCGAGCCATCCGGAGTCCTCTCGCGGGAGGAGCCGACATGGGGCGGCAAACCGACTGCCGCTCGGCTCCGTGGAGTGGGTTTCGCGCACGGCACGATGAGGCCGCGACGCAGAGGGCGGCTTGCCCGACTGCGGAGGGCCCCATGGCGGGCCGCTCTGATGCGAGGGGGGCCGAGGTTTGCTCTCGGACCGAGTGGATGAGGAACCCGGAACCACAGCGAGTCCCGATTCCTGACCGCCGCTTCAGCGCAGGGTCCCGAGCACCCGCTTGCTGCCGCGGTAGCAGCGGACGCGTACGGGCACTCCCTGGGGGTCGAACTCGCGGCTTCTGGCGACGGTGCAGCGCCAGTTTCGGGGCGAGCGGTTGTGGTCGATGACGAGGCGAACGGCGTAGCGCGCGAAGGTGCAGTTGGTGTCGCGTTGGAGCACGCGCCAGCTCTCGCCGCCGGCTGCGGTGTCCTTGCAGCGGTAGGCCGCTGCGGCGGTCGCCGTCTCGGAGGCCGGCACAGCGGCGGCGGCGCTCAGGCATAGGGCTGCTGCTAGTGCCAGTGCTGTCATTCCGCGTCGTATCCTCTGATGTTCTGCCAAGCGGTGTCGATATGCAAGCCCCGTTGGGTCGGGACTTGTTACCGGGCGCTCTGCAGCTCGGCGAGAGCCGAGCGGATTGGGTCGCGGTCAGGGCAGGGGGAGTTGGGGGGCGATCTCCACGCTCGCCCGGGTCCTTGCGCCGGTCGGCGTCGGCCTGCCCTCCGTCCACCGCTGCCCTGCGGGCCCCCACCACTGACACGCAGGCGTGGAAGTGGGACGGTGGAGCCAATATCTGGCGAAGGGCCGGCGTCCCGCCGGTGCGCTCTGTCCCCGCCCCATTGAGAGGACGGCGCATGATCGTCGACGGATACGTCCGGGTGAGTCGGGTGGCTGATCGAGGGGGCGAACGCTTCATCTCCCCGATCGTGCAGCGAGAGCAGATCGAGGGGTGGGCTCGGCTGCACGGCCATCGTCTCGGTGAGGTCTTCGAGGAGCTGGATGAGTCTGGCGCGCGAGCCGACCGGCCGCTGCTGATGGAGGCGATCGCGCGCCAGGAGAGCGGCGACGCCCAGATCCTGTGCGTGGCCAAGCTCGATCGCTTCGGACGTTCGCTGGTCGACGGGCTCACGGCCATCGAGCGGATCACCAGGGGCGGTGGAAACGTGGTCTCGGTCGCTGATGGGCTGGACTTCGACACCGATACCGGACGGCTCGTCCTGCGCCTGATGCTCAGCCTGGCCGAGTGGGAGCTTGACCGGGTGCGCACTGTGTGGGCCAGCGCTCAGGAGCAGGCCATCAATCGCGGGGTGCACATGGGGTCGATCCCGCTCGGCTATCGCCGCAGACGCGACGGCCGGCTGGTCCTCGATCCCGAGCTTGCTCCGCTGGTGGGTGACCTGTTTCGCCGCCGCTCCGAGGGGGAGGGCCCGACGAGCCTGGCCCGCGATCTGACCGCGCGGGGCATCCCGACCTATCTCGGGGCATCGTGTTGGGCACCGGCGACCGTGCGCGGCCTGCTGGGGCGGCGGGTCTATCTCGGCGAGGTGCGCCACGGACGGTTCGTGAACTGCTCGGCGCATCAGCCGCTGGTCGATGCCGCGACATGGCAGGCCGCCCAGGCGCCGGTGGGCGGCGGCGCGCGAGCGCGACGAGCGGACCCCGCGCTGCTGCACGGCCTGCTGCGTTGCGGGGGCTGTGGACGGCTGCTGACGACGAAGACCGATGAACGCGGCACCCAACGCGAACGGGTGGTCTATCACTGCCTGAAGCGCTCGTCGGCGGGCCAGTGCCCGGCCCCCGCGGCGATCGCCGACGGTCGGATCGAACCGTACGTGGAGGCGGTGATGTGGGGCCAGATGGGCGAGGGGGCCAGCCGCAGCGTCCACGCCCGCCTGCGCCGGGCAAAGGAGGGGGCGCGCGACCGCAGCCGGGAGCTGGCGGCCTACCGCGACAATCCCCGGCTGCTCGCCACGCTGGGCAGCGAGCGCTTCACCGCGGGCCTGAGCGTCCGAGTAGAGCGCGAGGAGCGCTCCCTGCTCGACCTCGCCCAGGCGCGCAGCGCCATCGCCGCCGTGGGGCCGGGGGTTCAAGAGCTGCGAGACCGCTGGCCGCGGCTGACCCTCAAGGAGAAGCGAAAGGCGATCGCCGCGACGATCGACACCGTCTTCGTCTCGGCCGGACGCAACCGGAGCGAGCGCATCTGGGCTATGGCCTCGGGCAGCGGACCTCGTGCCCGCCGCGCCACGGACGATGCCCCCACCAAGGCCCTTCCTCCCACCACCGCACCAGCCCCGCGCAAAGCCTCCCCGAGGCAGTCTCGACTGGACACCGGGAGCGACGCGACGTGTCGTCGCTCCCTTCCTGTCCGGGCGAAAGGAGTGGCCGCGGTTCAGCGAGTTCCAAGCCGCGGGCCTTGGCCTGGCCCACGCGAACCTCCAGCGCCTGGGGGCGATGCGCAAGTGGGCCGAGGAGTTCGGGCTCGCCTACCCGATCCCGCACCGCGAGATGGTGGGCTGGTCAGAAGGGCGCGTACGCCGCGAGCTGGCGCTCGCCCTGCAGGGATGGGAAACGTGGCCGACGGGCGACGAGTTCCGCGCCATGGGCCTGGGGCGGCTGCGCCTGGCGGCATCGGCCTTCGGCAGCCCCGAAGGCTGGGCAAGAGAGATTGGCGTCAAGTTCAGCCTGCACCAGCGCCGCCGCTGCCAGCACTGGACAGCCGACCTCATCGAAACGACCCTGCGTCAGCTGTGCGTTGGTCTGAACGAGTGGCCGACCAAGCCCAACTTCGAGCAAGCAGGACTGCTGGGACTCTACGAAGCGATCGCCCGCGCCGGTACGCGGCAGCATTTGGCCGCGAAGCTCGGCCTGTCCCCGCCGCCCGAGCAGGGCTACTACCGCCGTCCGAACCGTTGGACCGAGCCGGCTATCGAGTCGGCGCTGCAGGCCTTTCTACAAGACCGGACCACTTGGCCGACCCAGCCGATGTTCGCCGCCGCCGGCCTCGGTGGCCTCTATCAGGTCATCACCAAGTCGCCCGGCGGACACGATGGGCGGGCCAAACGCCATGGGCTGCCCCGTCTCGGCCGGCCATGACCAGGACACGCGGGGTGCCATGGTAGACCGCTCGGCCGCCTGCAGCCAGCCGGAGCCAGCTGGGTGAGGGCCGAGAGGCGCGAGATGCCACGCATCGATATCGCGCGGGTTGCGCGCTCAACCTCGCAACGAGGCGAGCCGCAGTAAGGAGCGCTGTGACCTTCGCGTGCGTGCACCATCACGACTTCCTGAACCTCTGCGCGTGAGCAATCGAGGGGTCAGGCGCCGTGTCCTCATGCTGCTCGGTAACGAAGCTGCGAAAGGGGCGGTTTCTGACGGTTGGTGCTTGTCAGGCGGTGTCTATGAGCTCGAGGGCGTGGTCTGCGAGCTCGACGGTGATCTCATCGCCACTCGCGCGCGCGAGTAGCTGTTGCAGTTCGAATAGGTGGTCATATAGGCATCGGCTGCGGGCTTCGCTGACGGGCAGCCTGTCGGCGGGGTGGGTCTCCGTCCAGGTGCGTGGGCTTAGATCGGGTCCGAGCTGGAGGTGCGAGGCGATCGATTCGCCGGCGTCGGGGTGGCCGAGGTAGCTTGAGTGCAGCTCGATCCCGAGCGCGGGGAGGGCGGTGGAGAGCGTCAGCTGGTGGGCGCCTGCGTAGGCGAGCAGCGTGGAGGCCGCCAGTCGCGCCCCGTCGAGGTGGACGATCGGGTCGGGTAGGCGGGTGCGCTGCACCGGGCAACGGTAGCGCCCGGGCCCGGACGCCACCCAGCGCGCAAGGGGACAGGAAGGGCCCCGGCCCCCGAGGAGGGGGACCGGGGCCCAGAACCTGCGAGGCTCAGGACTCCTCGGAGTCCGGCTGGGGCTTTGCGAGGAAGTCGACGTCGGCGGCGATCACCTCGTGCTTTGAGCGCTTGGAGCCTTCGTGCTCCCACTCCTGGTAGTCGAGCCGTCCGGTGACTGCCACCTGGCGGCCCTTGGCGAGGTGCTCTGCCGAGATGTCCGCGAGGCCGTCGTAGGCGACCACGTCGACGTAGACGGGGGCCGCTTCGCGGTCTCGCCTCGAGACGGCGAGGCGCATGTTGGCCACCGACTTGCCCGACTTGGTGGAGCGAAGCTCCGGGTCGCGGGTCAGTCGGCCGATGAGCTGGATGTTGTTCACTGCGTCCTCCTCTGTTGGTGCTCGGTTGACGCAGCCCCAAAAGCACGCCCGCGTGCCAATCTGGGCGAAGGCAATCCGTGTGCACCGAAAAGAGGCGGGCGCGTGGGCACTCCAGCCTCGGCCGTTCCCGTCGCCCGGTATTGCGCTCTCGAGCAGGCCGCTTGGGGTGGTTGTATGTCTCACCGCACGAGGGAGAGGTGGCGGTCTCGTGCGTGCTCGCCGTTGGCCGGTTGGGGGTCTTCGAGCAGCAGCTCGTAGAGGCGCCGGCGCAGTTCCAGGAACCCGGGGCCGCGGGTTGGGAGCCCGAGCAGCGGCGAGGCGAGGTCATAGACGCTTCCCCCGCGCCTGCACCCAAAGCACCACCAGCCCTCCTCGGGAGCCTGATAGACGTGCAGGCTCGGGGTCCGGTCGTTATGGAGCGGGCAGGTGATCTTGCGGTCGCGCCCGGGGTGTCGGCCGGTCAGCGCGGCGACGTAGACGGCCGGCTCGATCGCCCGCAGGGGGTCATCCACCGCGGCGAGTGGGGGCGTCGGCGGCCCGGGCACACGGCGCTGGACGTCGGGCAGCGCGGCCAGTAGCCGGGTCGTGTCGAAGCGTTCGCCGGTGACCGACTCCAGCGCCACCGGCGCGGGCGGGTCGTGCTTGTGGTTAAGCGACCCCGGGGCGCGCAGGACACGCGCGGCGTCGGTCGAGGCCTGGTCGGCTCCGAGCGCTTGGGCGAGGCGGCGGTTGGCGTGCTCGAGCGCCGCGGGCTCCAGCGGGGTGTCCAACGGCCAGTATCCGTGGCGGTTCTCGCCCGTCCCTGACCGAACGACGATCGCCGGCGCCGGGTCGAAGCCCGCGAGCGCGCCCGCGGCCGACTCGTCGTCGCAGTCTGCCCACAGCGCCCAGCCCGCGGCGACGGCGTCGCGGGTCCCTTCCCGGCGGGCGCGCAGCGCCGCGCCGACGAAGACATCCCGCTGCTGGCCCAGCACGGCGATCGCCGCCGCCGCGGCGTCAGGGCGCCCGCTGTCAAAGAACCGTTGGCCCATCCCGCCGCCGGGGCGGCGGTAGCGCAGCTCGAGCAGATGGCCCCCAGATGCTGAGCCGGCGAGCACGGCGAGGTAGACCGCCAGGTCCTCGAGGCCTCGGGGCACGGTGGCCCTAGTCATCGTTCGCACCATTCGGGGGTGGTGATCGCGATGAACGCGTACTCGCCGCCGAGCATGAGCACCTGGTGGGGGGCGCGGCGCGCGAAGGCGCACCATTCCGCGAGCGTGAAGCAGGAGGCGCGCAGCGCGTCGATCTGCTCGTCTTCGCCGAGCGTGCACAGCAGCTCGAGGCGCTGGGAGAGCGTGTGGGTGCTGCGCCACTCGACCACGGTGTATTCGCCCCGGAGGATCGCCGCGAGCTGGCCGGCGAAGGACATCCGCTTGAGCGCCCGCAGCCGGCCGCGGGCCCCAGAGCCCAGGTGCGGTAGCTGGGGGGTGTGGTTGGTGGCCATCACGCCTTCCCGCGGCGGTTGACGCGGATGGTCATGCCGTCGCCGACGATCAGGTTGATCGTCCGGTCCGCGTGGCGGCGAAGGGCGGGGCGGCGGCTTTCGCGGCTGAAGCGTGCGCACGGCACCGCGATCGGGCGCAGCGCCCGCGGCGGCAAGTAGGACACCGCGGCGGCGGCGAGCGGTGCGAGCAGCCGGGCGAGCGCAGAGCGCGGGGTGTAGTGGGTGAGCTTTGTCATCGATGCCTCCCTTGGTTGGGGCCCGGTCGGTGGCGGGGCCGATGGCGCCCCGAAACCGCGCCCGCAGGGTGCGAAACTCGGGCGCGAGGTTCCGCCCGGGCCGTCGGCCCGGACGGGTGGTCTCGCTGGCCTTGGGCCGGGGGTCGCCTGTGTCTCTCAGACGCCCGCGGGCTGGGCAGTGGGTTGCTGCTCGTCGCCGTCTTTGCTTGTGCGCGCGAGGAAGTCGACTTCGGAGGCGATCACCTGGTGCTTTGAGCGTTTGCCCGAGCCGTCGCGGGCTTCCCACTCGTCGTAGTCCAGGCGGCCGGTGACTGCGATCTGGCGGCCTTTGTCGAGGTGGGCGGCACAGGTCTGTGCGAGCCCGTCGTAGGTGACGAGGTCCACGTAGACGGGTTCGGCGTCGCGGTCGCGGCGGGGGATCGCGAGGCGCATGTCACAGACGGGCTTGCCGCCGGCGGTGGCGCCGAGCTCGGGGTCGCGGGTCAGTCGCCCGATGAGTTCGATGGTGTTCATGGTGTTGTCCTCCTGGGGTTGGTTCGAGGGTGAGGGCCGCGCTGCGGCGCGGGGGTGGGGGCCGCCGCTATTGGCGACGGGGATGGCCCGGGGTGGCGCCCGTCCACGCCGGTAGACGGCGAACGTCACGCCGGGCGCCACATCGGTGTCGGGGTAGACGCGGTTGGCCGGGACCGGCGGTTCGCGACGGGGTTGGCGAGGCGCGGTCATCGGCTGGTGTGGGGCGTGGCGTAGACCTCGACGGCGGCCGCGGCCACGGCGAGCACGAGTCCCCACAGGACGAGCCGCCCGATGGGGTGGCGTTGGGTGCGTGTCGCCCACCAGGCGGCGCAGGAGCAGGTGAGGGCGCCAAGCTCGAGCGGCAGGTGGGGCAGGTAGGGCAGAAGGCGGGTGCCGTAGGTGCCCAGGGCGGCGCCGACGAGGCCGGTGTTGGCGATCATGATCGCGGCGGTGATCAGGTCGCCAAGCGACCGCCACGCCCGGCTGTGGCCGGCGAGCGTGAGGGCGAGCAGTGGCGGCACGGCGAGCGCGGGAAGGTTGGTCGCCAGCACCTCGAGGACCTCGCCGGCGGTGCCGGCCAGGACGGGGTGGGGCGGGTCGGTGAAGAGCCCGGCCGCCGCGCCCGGGTTGGTGGCGGCCAGCAGCGCGGCGAGGGTCGTGAGAGCGACGATAGCGGCGGCGACGCGGGTGACCGAGCGGGTTTGGGCGGCCAGGACGGTCATTGGGTGAGCGCGAACTGGACGACCCGCCACCCGGTGTGGGTGTGGGTCAGCGTGGCGCGGTAGTAGAGGTATTCGGGGCCGGGGCGGCCGGCTTCGGAGGTGGTGGCCAGCAGCTGGCGCAGCGCGACGGTGACGATCTGGCTTTTGCCGCGGCGGGGGTCGCGGGCGGTTGCGAGGACGGTGGTGGCGGCTTGGGTGCCGCTTTCGCGGATCCCTTGGGCGATCACCGCCACTGGGGTGCGGGTCAGCTCGCGGCGCAACGGACCGGCGGATAGGGCGGCCATGGCGCGGTGCTGGCGGCGGTAGTTGGCGGGGGTGTAGTTGCCCTGGGCGGCGGCGTAGGCCGCGGCCGTGCGTTCGGGGGCGGTGCGCCGTTTCGAGGCGCGGCCGGCGGGCGGGGGCGTGGTCGACGGTCTTGACGCCGGTGGCGGGGTGTCGCGGCTGGGTGGCGGCGGACGCCTGGTGGTGGTGGTGTTGGCGGCGTAGGGGTCGTCGACGCCGCAGCCGGCGGTGGCGACAGCGATGGCGAGAGCGGCGAGGAGGGGGATGGGATGTCGCTTCAAGTGTTGGTCCTTTGGATGCCGACGTGGATGTGGTTGAAGTGGTCTCCGACGGCGCCGGCGACTTTCCAGATGATCTGGATCCGCAGCCCGCCGGCGGTGACGCTTTTGATCCCGCCGGCCAGTGCTGCGCGGGTGGCTTGGGCGGGGTCGTAGCCGGCGACGCGAAAGGCGGCGGCGGCGATCCGGTCGCCGTAGCCGCCGCCGGTGGCGGGGAAGCCGTTTTGGCTGGAGCAGAGGTCGACGCCGTTGCCTTGCCAGTGGTCTGAGACGTTGCCGCTGCCGGTCATCTGGCTGTGGCGGGTGCCGGTGCACACGACCAGCCGGCGGGGCAGGAAGGACGCGAGCTTGTCGAGGACCCGCTTCATGTCCGGGGTTAGGTCGACGCCGGGACGGTTGGCGTAGGGGGCGAGCACCCATTTGCCGTTGCCGCCGGCGAGGTCGCCGTTGGGGGGGTTGGCGCAGGCGGTGTTGTCGGAGACCTGGGTTACCGCGGGCGGGCCGCCGCCGAGGATGGGGGTGGCGGAGATCTTGGTGGGGCGGCTGCCCCATTTGGCGGCGCGGGCGAGGGCGGTGGTGCGGTTGCCGAAGATGTAGACGTCGATGCGGCGTGAGAGGATCGCGCCGCCGGTGTCTGCTGCGACGAAGGGGCCGCGCCAGCCGTAGGGGTTTGGCCATAGGTAGACGTAGGTGCCGAGTGGGATCAGGTTGCGGTCGACGGCGAGCAGGTAGGCGCGGCGGGCGCCGGCGTTGACGCGGATGCCGCCGGCGGTGACCTGGCCGCCGTTCCAGACGTTGATGCCGCCGGCGGCGGGGGCGTAGGCGGTGGCGGTGTAGTTGCCGGCCAGGGCGGGGGAGAGGCGGCTGGCGCCGCCGCCTGTGCGCAGCCGGCGCATTTCTGTGGTGGTGAGGCCGGTTCCGGCGACGCCGCCGAGGCTGCCCGGCCCGTCCCAGCCGGGGGCGGCCTGTTGGCCGCACCCTTGGGGTTGTCCGGCCTGGATGGCGAGGAACGGGATAGTGGCGAGCAGCGGCAGGACGATCAGGGCGAGCAGCAGCCAGCCGACCGGGCCGGGGCCGCCGTCGTCGCCGCTGCGGCGGGTGGCGGCGGCCAGCGCGGCGCGTTTTAGAGCGGTCTTGGCTAGGAGGGCGGGGGCGGCCACGGGCGTGTCAGGCGGCTTCGCGGCCGGTGTCGTGGGCCTGGTGCCATTCGGGGCTGCACAGCAGTTGCAGCGCCGCCCAGGGGTTGCCGTCTGTCTGCTCGAGCGCGGCCCGGCGGCGGGGCTGGTCGCGCTCGGGGTCGTTTGAGCAGATCCAGTATTCGAGGTTTCCCAGCGCGATCCGGACTTTGCCGCGGCCGCGGGGGCTGATCAGGTAGCAGCTGGAGTAGAGGCCCTTGTGGGTCTCTAGGTCGATGACGGTGTCGATGTCGGTGTCGGTCAGCCCGAGCGCGTCGCGGGCACCGGTCAGGTCTTTGCGGGTGTTGCGAAACAGGATTCGCAGTTGGGCGGACTCGAGGAGGGCTTGGCCTTGCTCGGTGGCGAGGTCTTTGAGGTGCTGGGTGACGAAGATCAGCCACAGGGCGTAGTGGCGCGAGCGGCGGGCGTATTCGTTTAGCCAGGCGCCGGCGGCTTTGGTTTCGGTGAGCTTCCAGCCTTCCTCGACGACGCAGAAGCAGCTTCCGGCGAAGGTGCCGCGGTCGTCGAGGGTGCCCGAGACGCGGCGGGCGCGTGTGCGTTGGACCTCGCGGTCGATGTGGTCGACGATCGTGAGCACGACGGCGCCGATCAGCCGTTCGGGGGTTCCGGCGATGTCGAAGAGGACGAGCGGCACGTCGGCGGCGACGGTCGTCTGGCGGTCGGTGAGGTGGGTGGAGGCCCCCCCTTCGATGTAGGGGTGCAACCTGGCGACCAGCGACCGGTAGGCCGACGCGATCATCGGGTCGACGTGGGTGTCGCCCTGACCGTCGGCGAGCCGGGTCATTTCTTGGGCGAGCAGCGTTTCGCGGGGCCGTTCGCCGCTCTTGGCGCAGCGTTCATAGACGGCGTCGATGCCGCGGGCGATCAATGCTTCGTCGAGCGCGTTGAGCTCGCGTTCCTCGCCGTGGCGCTCGCCGATCAGCAGCGCGTGCAGGGCCTTGAGGAACTCGATCTTCTCGCTGGGGACGTTGGCGGGGTTGGGGGTGTCCCAGGGGCAGATGACCGCGCCCGTACCGGTGCCGAGGTAGATCTTTCGGGCGCCGGGGACGAGGTCGATCAGCGGCTCGTAGTGGCCCTGCCCGCGGGCCGAGCGGTCTTCGGTGGCGGTGGAGGAGCGGTCGACGATGAAGCCGCGCATGCCTTGGCTGATCGCCCTGGCGAGCAGGGCGTTGGTGGCGACGGTCTTGCCGCCGCCCGAGGGGCCGGACACGAGCGTGACGTGGGTTTGGAGGAGGGTGTCGAAGGGGTTGACTCGTACGAGTAGGCGCTGGGGGTCTGACCAGCCGAGCAGCAGCCCGGTGGAGAACCCCGACGCGGCGGAGGCCAGTGGGACGCAGTGGCCGATGTTTCGGTGCGCGTAGCGCCGTTGGGCGCGGAGTCGGTCCACACCGATCGGGAGGGTGGAGACGTAGGCGTCGACGTTTAGCCACCGGCCGCGCAGGATGCGGGCGTCGGTGAGGCCAGCGAACTCGCGGGCGAGGGCTGTGAGGATCTCGTCGAGCGTCTCTGTTTCGCCGTCTGGGTGGCGGGCGGCGAAGGCGATCGACACGTTGTAGAGCGCGGCCTGGGTGCTGCTTGACAGCTCGGCGTCGAGCTCTTGGGCTTCTTCGAGGCCTTCTTGCTCGTCGGTGCCGATGAGGTGGCCGCGGCGTTGCTTGTAGTCCAGAGCGGTGCGCAGCCGCTTCCAGCGGCGCCGTTCGCGGTGGCGGGCGCGGGCGCGGTCGTCGACTGTGATGTGCACCGCGAGGGTGGACGGGAGCGGTGTCTCGAGGAGGTAGGCCAGCCACCAGGGGGAGGTCGCGGCGGGCTGGGTGCCGAGGTGGAGGACCTCTTCGACGGTGCCGTCGCGGTGGCGCATGACCGCCCCGGCGTTCTCGCGGACGCTCCAGCCGGCGTCGGCGGTGAGCAGCTCGAGCAGCTCACTCCGGGTGTCGCGTGCCTGGTCGGGGGTATCGGCGCACAGGATCCGGGCGGCTTGGTCGAAGCGTTGGAAGTCGGGCAGTGAGTCGGCGCCGGGGTGGAGGCGCTCCCAGAGGTAGGCGAGGTGCTCGACGGGGCCGATCAGGCGGCCGTGTACCCCGATGCGGTCAAGGGCGGCGAGCAGAGCGTCGGCGTAGCGCAGGCTTTCGCGTGCTGCGCGTTGGTGGGCGGGCCAGTTGGTGCGCCGAACGCCGCCGGCGGCGGGGCGCAGGGCGGCGAGTTGCTCGCGGGGGGGCAGCTCCGGTGTCCAGGGGACGATGACGAAGTACCGCACGGTCGGGGCGGCCATGGCGGCGGCGGCGGCGTGGACGGTTTCGGCTTGGGCGGCGAGTAGGCGTCGGCGGGTGGTGGCGAGCTGGTCGCGGCCGTGGCGGTGGTCGTCGTCGATGGCGACGTCGACTTTGCGGCGGTCGCCGGCGAGTGCTTCGTCGACGGGCAGCGGGTCGCTTTGGACGATGAAGCAGAGTCCTTGGCGGTCGGGGATCTGGGCGCACAGGGCGCCCCATCCGTTGGTGATGCGCTGCAGGGTGTCTTCGCCGGCGCTGACGGGGTTTGGGACCGTTTCGCACTCGATCGCGCGGACGTAGCGGCCGTCGTTGGTTAGCAGCAGCCCGTCGGGTTCGACCGCGGCGAGGGGCAGCAGCTTCGCCAGGTCGGCCTCGCGCCCGTGCCTAACGGCCATCTGGGGACTCCTCGAGGTCGACCGAGACCCCGGCGGGGGGAGGCGGCTCGGTGTCGGGGCGGGGGTGGTCGAGCACGATCCCGCCCGCTGGGGCGCGGCGGCCGTGGTGGTCGCCTGGGGCGTATTCCTTGGCGCCGAGTGCCCAGCGGATCAGCGCGGCGAGGTAGCGTCCGATGCCGAGTGCCTGGCCGCCGGCGGCGAAGCCGGCCATGGCGGGCAGGACGGCGGCGATCAGGACGACTGAGATCGTCATCCGGGGGTCGAAGGGGCTGAGGCGGACGAACAGGTAGAGGACGCCGGCGGCTGCGGTGGCGGCGAGCCAGCCGCGCCAGGAGAGGCCGTAGTAGCGGGTGGGGTCATCGAGGCGGCGGTAGGTGCGCATTCGGCTATCCCTTGTCCTTGGTTTGCCGCGGCGGGCTTTTCGGCGGCCTGGGCTTGTGCGTCGGCGGGCTGGTGCGCGGCGGCTGGGTGGTGGGTGCTGTGGGGCCCGCGACGCCGGCGGGGTCGCGCGGCTCACGTCCCGTGGGCGGCGGGGGAGGGGAGCTGGGACGGCCGCCGGCGGCGGCGTTGGGCCGGCCGCCGGCGCGGTCGGCGGCGGGTGGGGTGTTGCCGTTCGCGGAGGGGGCTGTCGGCTGCCGCTTGTTGTTGGCGGTGGTGCTGGGGCGCCATCTGGGGGCGGCGTCGGGGTTTTGCCAGCCGGTCTTGGCGGATTGGGCCATGCGGCTTGCGACGGCGCCGGCGGGCGAGCGGTGCGCGACGCGGCGGGCGTTGTGGGCGGTGGCGGCACCGGCCCGTCGGGCGCCGGCGGCGGCGGTGCCGAGCAGTCCTCCTCCGGCGAGCGCCCCGGCGCCTCCCAGCGCGGCGAGGGCGCCTGTGCGCGCACGGCCGGGTAGGTTCTGGCCGGCGGTTTGGCGAAGCGCGCCGCCGAGCCGGCTCCCGAACGCGGAGATCTTGGCGGCCGCCCCGCCGGGACCGCCGCCGGGTTGTGCGCCGGCGTTGCTGGGGGCGCCGCGGCTGGGTGCGGCTGAGGCGAGGACGCCGCCGAGTTGGCCCATGACCGTCCCGGCGACGAGCTTGGTGAGCTTGATCGCGACGGCGGTGGCGGCGATCGACCCGACGGCGAGCATCAGCCCGCCGATCAGTCCTTTGAGCTTGCCGGATCCGGCGACGGCGTTTGCGGCGGTGTCGGCGTCGTTCATCAACAGCGCGCCGACGGCGAACACGATGGTCCACAGGACGGGGATCGCGAGTAGCCCGACGGTGGCTGTCAGCCAGGCTTGGGCGACGGCTTGGCCGCGGTCGCTGCCGGCGATTCCGGGCATCAGCACGCCGGTGGCGTAGAGCATGGCGCCGATTACGAGGATGATCAGCTTGAGCACGAGCAGCGCGATCAGCAGCACGCTGGCGACGAGCAGCATCACGGCGCCGAGCATCGGGACGCCTTTGAGCGCGCCGGCGCCGACCATGAACTCGAACTGCTTGTTCAGCCCGGTTTGGACGGCGGGGATCGACAGCACGATCCGGCTGAGCTGGTTGGCCAGCGCGGCCAGCTGGCTCCAGAGGAAGGGGTAGAGCAGCACGAGCGCGATGGCGCCGAGGGTGCGGGTAAACGGCGCGAAGGGGTGGTCTTGGCCAAAGCCCAGCGCGGTCCGGCCGGCGGAGACGGTGAGCGTGAGCGGCACGAGCGTTATCCCGACCCAGGTGAGCACGGCGCGCAGGTCGTTGACGCCGCCAAAGGCGTAGCCGCCCGAGCCGCGGCCGGGGGCGGCGTAGTTGGGGACCGCTACGAGCCAGGCGATGACGTGCAGCGCCTCTTTGGCGAGCCAGTCGGGGATCAGCGCGTCGGCGATCCCGCCGAGCAGGTTCTGGACGAATCCGCCGGCTTCCTTGATGCCCCATTGCAGCCCGCCGATCGCCTGGTCCTTGAGCCACCCGAACGGGTTGCCGATCGCCAGCGGGGTCGACGGGTCGGCGTGGGCGGCGGCGGGCGCCGCGGCGGCCGCCAGCAGCAGCACGGCGGCGATCGCGGCGGTCAGGCACAGGGTGCGGTTAGGGCGTCCCATCGGGCCGGTGTCAGGCGAGGATGGCGGGGACGCCGACTAGCAGTCCGATGATGCCGGCCCCGGCTTTGAACAGCCATTCGGGGGCGGAGCGGACGCTGAATATCAGGGCGCCGAACGCGGCGACGAGCAGCAGCCCGATGCCGGTGGCGATCAGCCACGTGGCGTTGTTGGTCAACGTGGACACCAATGCTTTGAATGCGCCGGCGCCTTTGGGGGCGGTGCCGGTGAGCCCCGACGCGCGTAGCGCATCGAGGCCGGGTAGGTGGACAGCGATCGCGATGCAGGCGCCGAGCGACAGCGACTGGATGCGACAGCGGGTGGCGGCGGGCATGTGGGGCCTCCTTGTTGGGGTGGTGGTCATCGGGGTCTTTTGGGGAGCAGACGCGAGGCGGGCGTGTAGGGCCAGTTGGCCGACGCGCCCGCGAACACCGCCAGGCGCCGGCGCGGTGAGGCGGGCAGCGCGAGCCGGTAGCGCCCGCCGGCGCCGGCCCGGGTGCGCGCGACCGCGCGCCAGGTAGACCGCTCGCGGCGGGCGAGGACGACGGTGACGCCGCCGGCGCCGGCGGCGAGGCGGCCGGTGAGGCGGCGGCCGGACCTGTGGGCGGTCAGTGGCGAGCGGACCGCGACCCGCAGGGCAGGGCTCGCGACCGTGGACCGTGTTGTGGCGTGGCGGGCGACGAGCAGGACGCCGGTGCGGGCGCGTAGGCGCGCGAGTGTCCAGCGGCCGGTGCGGTCGGTGGGGGTGCTGGCGAGCGTCCGCGGCGAAGCGGACGCGCTCCGCGAGATGGCGAGTAGCTGGATGCGGCGCCGGGCGAGCGGGGTGCCCGTCCGGGTGGTGAGGCGCCCACGGACGGTGTAGGCGCCACCTGCGCCCAGCGCGAGCCGGGTCGTTGCGCGACCTCCAAGGTTGGCGGTCAGGCGCAGGCCCGGCCGATGACTTGGTGGGGTGAGCAGTTGCTGCCAGAGCAGGCTGCGGTTACCCGCAGCGTCACCGGCGGCCAGCGCGAGTACGACCGGGCGTGCCGGGAGACCCGTGAGCGTGAAGCGAAAGCGCGCAGCGGTGGGACAGCCGCCACGGCAGGCGGCGCGGGCGGCGGCGAAGCGGCGGCCGTTAACGAATAGGTCGACGCGACGGACTCCGGCCCCGCGGTCGCCGACCGCGGCCGCGAGATCGACACGCCTGGGCCGGGTCGAGCGGTCGGTGTGCGCAAGCGGCCCCGCGGCCGGGAGGAGGCGGGGCGATAGGACGTCGAGACCGCCGCCGCCAGGCCGGCCGGCGGTCATCGTCAGTGGTGGGGCCGTGCTCGCCCTGGGTTCGTCGGACGGCGAGGGCGCGCGGGGGCCCTGGTGGAGGACGAGGAAGGCGCCGGCGACAAGACAGGCTGTCGCGACCGCGGCGATCGCGGCGCTGCGGAGACGCCGGTTGGCGAGCGGCCCGGTGGTCAGTCGGCGGGGCCCGTCTCGTTGTGAGGTTGGGGGCTGGGGAACGGATGGGCGCTTGGGGGCACGCCGCCCGTGGGGGGTCGCGGGTCCGGCCGGGGGGCGGGGGAGAGTGGCGGCGCCGACGCCGTTGTTGCTGTCGGGGTCCGCGGCAGCCCCGGGTCGTGTCTCGGGGAGCTCGCCGCGGGCCGCGGCGTCGAAGAAGCTGTCGTCCTCGAGCAGCGCGATGGTTTCCGGCTGCGTTGAGGTCACCGTTCGAAGCCGAACTCGCGCTGTGCGGTCGACGGGCCGGGCGCCGGCGCAGCGGGCGCCGGCCTGGCCGGCGGGGTGTCGGTTGCCGCCGGCCGCGGCGCCGGTGGCGGCGCCACGGAAGCGCGTGGTGGAGTGAGAGGGGAGCGTGGAGTGGCGTGGCGCTCGCGAGGACGGCCGGGGCGACGGTCCGGGCGAGTCGGGCGGGTGAAGGCCCCCCGCGGTAGTTGTGGGGCTGGCCAGGAGGTCGGTATGACACCGTCAGGTCCTCCCCGTCTTGACGGGGGCGCAGATGGACGAGGGGGTTTCTGGGCCAGCGGGTTGGGAGAGTCGTTGTCGCCGCCGCCGCCGAAGGCGACTACTGCGGCGATCGTGGCCGCGAGACCCCCGACCAGAGCGCCGAGCGCAGCGACTCGGCCGCCGCGGCTCCGTTTCTCGCTGGTGGACTTGTCAGGCTCGTCGCTCTGCATCTAAGGGGTAGATGCAGTCAGCCCGCCAAAGTGGCCTCAAGCTCGCGGGCGCCGGCTTAAGGCACCCGGACGCGGTTCAAGAGGTGCGGCTCGAGCCTTGGGCTCGACATGATCGCTAGCGGCCCTTGCAGAGGGCCGGAGGGTTGCCCACGCCACACGATCTCGAGCGATCGTGTCCGGTCAGCGCTAGGGTTGGGGTGATGCCAACGCTTGTGCTTGGGAGGCCTCCACCGGAGCTCGAGGCGCTGCTCGAGCGCCGCCGCCAGGCGGGTGTCGATCGCCTTGACGAGGTGTGGCAGGGTGTCCGCCACATGGTTCCTGGCCCAAGCTTCGAGCACGCGCGGGTCTCGCAGCAGCTCGCGGAGCTGCTTGGCCCCCCGGCCCGCGCAGGCGGGCTGGTGGCCGCGATGAGCGAGTTCAACCTCGGTGAGTCTGAGTATGACTTCCGTGTGCCCGACGGAGGCCTGCACCGCACTGGGGCAGGGGGGGTGTGGCTCGCGACGGCGGCGGTCGTCGTGGAGATACTCTCTCCAGACGACGAGAGCTGGCAGAAGCTCCCGTTCTACGCCGAGCACGAGGTCGATGAGGTGCTGCTCGTTGATCTCGCCGAGCGAACTGTCACGTGGCTCGCGCTGCATCACGGGGACTACAAGCCCGTCCAGCAAAGCGGACTGATCGAGCTTGGGCCTACCGAGCTCGCGGAACGGCTCGACTGGCCCTAGGCGGAGGGGCCCTGCCGCGGTGCGTCTCGGATTGCGCGAGCACGTAGGCGTTGTAGAAGGCGGCGCCGATGAAGGTCAGGACGGGTTCGACGTTGTTAGTGATGATTCCGCCCAGAAGCGCTAGGCCCGCGATTACCGCGGCGGGGACGGTGCAGCCGTTCATGCGAACCCCGCGCGGGGGAGCGGCGCGCTATCGGCGTGGTGTGGAGGGCAGCTCGAGCTTGGTGCCGGCCATCAGCAGGTCGGGGTCGCCGGTGGCGATCCGCTGCTGGTTGAGGCCCCACAGGGCGTTGACTTGCTTTGCGACCTTGGCTGGGGATGCGCCCGGCGCGAGCTGGTCGCGGGCGATCGACCAGAGCGACTCACCGGATCGCACGACGTGGACGCGCCCACCGGTTGGTGGGGTGGCCGAGCGGCCACGGGGCGGCGCGATCGCCGCCGCCGGCGGAGGCGTGATCGGTTGCAGCGTCCGCGGCGGGGCGGGTATGTCTGGGGACGCGGGCGGACCGCCCTGGTGGCCCGCCGCGCGAGGCATAGACGGCCCGGGCGCTGGTGTTCGAGTATCGGCACGTCCTGCTCGGCGCGGTGTGCGATGCGGGGAGGAGCGACGCTTGGTGGCTCGAGGCTCGCCCGCATCGGGCGTGGTTGGGCTACTAGTGGGACCAGGGGCCGCCGGGCCCGGAAGCGGCGCAGGGGCGGGTGCAGGCGCCGGGTTCGGCGGGGGCGCCGGTTGCGATGGCGGCGGCGCGGGTGGGGGAGCGGGTGGGGTGCCGTACGGTTGTTCGGGTTCCTGCTCGACGGGCGGGCCGTCGCCGTCGCCGTCGCCGTCGCCGTCGCCTGCAGGTGGGTTGGGTGCCGGCGGTGGAATCTCGTTGGGCAGGGGGACCTCGTCGCCGGGGTCGCCGTCCTGCTGATCGCCATCGTCGCCGCCCTGGGGCGGGCCTGTCCCCTCCTCCTGCCCGGGCGTATCGGCGCTCGCAACCGCGACGGCGGGGCCGCTCGCAGACACTGCGAGGACGGCGGCGAGGAGCGCCGCCTGCGCCGGCCGGGAAACAAGGTGGTCGACCGGGACGGTCCCGGCCAGGCGCTCAGTCCGACAGATCGGGCACCCGGGGTGGAAGGGCAGGTGGCCATGGCCACCATCCTCGGCGAGATGCCTATTCAACGATCGCATCGGTGGCTCCACAGAGGCGGTCGACGCTGAGTGGCGTCCTACGATCGAGTCGTTCGGCGGCCCGCTTCCCCCGGCGGGCCGCCGGCGCATCTGGGTGCGGGAGGGTCGTGGTGAACGGTCGCATCGCTGTTAGTTGATCGGGTCGGCGGCGCATCGGAACGCCTTGGGGGTGTTGCCGTCGTCGGCGACGACCGCGACGTCGCCGAGCTTGGTGGTGACGTAGAGAACGTCGACGTTTCCGTCTGACCGCGGGTAGACGTTGCCGGTCAGTTCGCCGCCGGGGGCGGGGTTGACGCGCGTGAAAGCGGCTATGAGTTCGCCGTGGGTGGGCAGGCGCCGTCCGGGGGTCGCGTCGCCACCAGCGGTACGGCATGCTGCAACGGCGACGCCATACGCTTGGGCGGGCCGTGGGTTGGCTTCGATGCAGGTTCCGCCTGTGGGGAAGGTACCGGCGGGGCATTTGACGAGCAGTTGGGCGGCGGTGCGTCCGCCTACCCGGTTGGCGCGGGGGACGGTCTTCAGCCGCGACTCTTTGACGCGGCTGCCGCCGATCGTGTTCTTCTTGAGGTCCTTGTAGGTGAGCGACCGGTTCTTGACGTTCTTGCCGGTGATTGTGATCGCGGCGTAGGAGGAGCCGCCGAGGGCGATGAACATCGCGGCGGTGGCCATGACGTTGGCGTAGGTCAGATGTGGGCGCAATCGGTTAGGCGACATCGGGTCCTCCTAAACGGCCCCGCCGCCGCCGTGGGGCGGCGGCGGGGTTGGGGTAAGCGACGGTCATTGTGGCGGCTGGCGTCTGGGTTAGCGGCATCGTGGTGCCCGGACTCGGACTGCGGCTGTGCGGGTGTGTCCCGTCTCGTAGGGGTAGCCCGCCTGCTTGGGCAACCTGGCCCGGAAGCGGTAGCGGCGGCTCCCGCACGTGCCGGTGAACCGGTAGCGGGCCCTCCATACACCGGCCGCGGTGGCGCGGACGGTGCGGAAGGTCTGCCACCGTCCGGGGAGGCGTGCTTGGAGCTCGACGAGCTTGCCCGCTAGCGGCGCGGCGAGCCGGCCACCGAAGCGCACGGTGCGGCCGTTGGTGGTCCGGCGGGGCCGGACCTTGATCGTCGAGGCAGCGGGGACGAGCAGCGTCACCTGATGTTCTGCGGGCAGGATCCTCGGGGTGCCGCGGTAGGCGAACCGCAGCGTGCGGGTGGAGGTGCCCCGCGCCCGGTAGCGATACCGCCCATCCGTTCCGGTCTGCACGACGCCGGCGAGCTGCTCCGGGCTGGTGTCCGTGCGCGAGTAGACCTGGATCTCCGCGCCTGGTTGGGGTTGGCCGTCGCTGTTCGTGAGGCGCCCGGCGAGGGTGACGCTGCGGCCGAACCGGACGCGGGCCCTCGGGCGTAGGACGGTGACGCGGCGCCGGACCTTGCGGCGCTTGCCGTGCCGCTTGACGCGCCTGGTCACTGTCTTCTTTTTCGCGATGCCGGCGTCGAGTGTGGTGCGGATCCGCAATGGCAGGTTGAGCAGCATCGGCTGTCCGTCGAGCCGCCGGTCGCTGCTGGCCTGGTTGTTGGCTTGGTCGCGGGCGGTCGCCCGGACCTGGTAGACGCCTGGGGGCAGTTTGCTGTCATCGACGCGGCCTTCGAGGCGGCTGCCCTGGGCGGCGGTGGGCAGCTGTTGCCAGGTCCCGGAGCCCTGGCGGCTGATCTCGATCTCGCCGCCGGCGAGGCCGGACACCTTGTCGGTCACCTGCACCGCCAGCTTGGTCGGGTCGTCGTTGGAGGTTGGCTCGAACCCGAGGCTGGGTGGCTCGGGGTCAAAGCGCAGGAGGACGGGCTGGGAGGCGTTGGCGTCCTGTTGGTTTCCGGCGGCGTCTTCGCGCCACATCTGTAGCCGCCATTCGCCGGGTGAGGGCACCTGAAGGCCGGCGAGCTGGGCGATGCCGCCGCCGGCCCGGTCCCCGGTCTGACAGCCGCCGCCGCCGACGGGGCACAACCGGTAGTGGACGGCTGTGATCGGCGCGCGGTCGCCCTCGTCGGGGTTCGACCACCCGGCGTCGAAGTTGTTGGAGTTTCGCCACCCTTCGCCGCCGGCGATCGCGACGGGCACGGCGCCGGGGGCGGTCTTGTCGACGCGGACGGTGACCGGCGATGAGCCGGCGCGGTTGCCGGCGCTGTCGGTCGCCGTCAGCGCCAGCGGCTGCGTCCCCTCCGCCAGGCGGCCGGTTCGGGCGGTGACGGTGCCGGCGCCGTTGGGGCAGGGCACGAGTCCGCTCAGGCCGCGGTAGTCACACCCGCGGTCATCGACACCGTGTTCGCCGCCGCCGACAATCGCTTGGACGGTTTTGACGCCGGTGTTGTCTCCGGCGAGGTAGTTGACAGGCTGGTCGCCGTTTGACCACGCCCCTTGTGTGAATGGGGTGTTGGGCTGGATGGCGACGCCGGGCGCGCTGTTGTCGGCGACTGAGACCTCGAGGGCGGTGGTGCGCGCGAAGGCGGGGGCGCGGTTTGAGCAGCGGCTGCTCTTGGAGTTGCCGCGGCAGGTGACGCGCTGGACGAAGGTGGTCGCCCCTGCTGCCTGGGGGATTACGCGCAGGCGGCGGAGGCCGCTGGCCTGCGCTGACTTGGGTTTGGGGCAGTTGGCGGCGGCGCGGCGGTTGGCGATCGCAGCGTTGCCGGCGCCGCCGGGCCCGGCGGTGTAGACCTGGAGCGCCCAGCGGCAGTCTCTGCGGTAGGTCGACCCGGCCCACCGCAGCCGGCTGATGCGGGTGCCGGCGGGGGCGTTGACGGTGTAGCGGGCGCGGGTGCCTTTGGGGACGGTGCCGCCGCGCTTGTAGTAGTTCATGGTGAGCAGGCCGCGGGTGCCGCCGCCGGGCGAGCAGCGACGGCCGGCGCGGGTGGAGGTCATCCCGCGGGTGGCGAACGCCAAGGGCGCCTGCTCGGGGAACGCGCGGACGGAGGGGTCGTTGGAGGCCGGCACCCCGTCGGGCGGCGAGGTGTCACACACATAGATCGTGTACCCGCCCGCCTCGGCCGGCGCCGGGAGCGCGGCGGGCGCCGTTACTGCTGTGGCCACGATGGCGGCGAGCGCGAGGCGCCGTCGCAGGTTGCCACGAGTGCGGGGGCGGGGCATTAGATCCTCCTCGTCGGGGTGGCCGCGCCGGCCTGTGTGCTGTCCGTTAGCTCTGTACGCCCCTGTGGGGGCGCGGCGACCGGCGGCGCGAGGGCCGGTGCCCCTATCCCGTGATCGAAGTGTTGCATCACATAGGGGTAGAGGCGAAGGCCAGTCGTTTTTCGCCCCCGATCCGCAAACCTGGCGCGTTGACGCTCACCGCTCGATGCCGAACTCGCCGCTGCTGCCGCCCCCGCCGCCGCCCGCGGCGGAGCGCGGGGCCGCGGGCGGGGACGCTGGAGCCGGCGTGGGGGTGGCTGCTGGTCTTTCGACGCCGAACTGCTGCTCGGACGGCGAGGCCGCCGGCGCAGGCGGCGCCGCGGCTGGAGCGGGCGTCGCCGCGGGCGCTGGGGTGGCGGGCGGCGTCGGCGCTGGCTTGGGGTCCGGGGGCGTCTGGGGCGCAGGCGCCGACGGCTGCGGGGGGGTTGGCTGTGCCGGCTGTGGGGCCTGGGCTTTGGTCGGTCGCCGCAGCGGCTTCTTCTTTGTCGGGCGCTCGAGGCCGAGCGGCTCGCTGAGGGTGTTGGGGAGCCCGTCCACGGCGCAGTAGGCACCGGATCCCAGCGCGAGGCAGCTCGCGAGGGTGGCGGTGACCGCGCCGGGGCGCGCGCCGGCGAGTGGGGTGGGGTCTGCCGCGCGAACGTAGAGCGATGCGGCGTGTTGCTTGCTGGCGCTGACCCCGTCGAGCACTTGTTCCTTGAGGTGGGCGGCGACCTCGGAGAGGCGTCCCGTGCTGTGTTCGGCGGCGACGGTTGCGGCTGGCGGTGGGAGGAGGGCGGCGGCTTTTTGGCCGAGGTCGCGCAGCTCGGCGAGGATGGCGCGGGCGTGGGGGTCTTCGAGTAGTTGGGCGCCGGCGGTCTGCTGGCGGTCGCTGGCGATTCCCATCACCACGGCGGCGAGCAGTGAGCGCTGGCGGCGGGAGAACTCGCCGAGCTCGCTGGCGGCGATCGCGTCGACGAGGGCGTGGCCGGCGTGCTTGAGAAGCTTGTGCGCCCTCGAGACGCTCAGGTCGAGGCGGTGGGCGATCTCCTTGGCGGGGAGTTCGTCCTGGAGGCGGAGCTTCAGGACCGAGCGTTCGCGGGCACCGAGTAGCTCGATCAACATGTGCACGCGCCGCTCCTCGTCTGCTTGCACGACCAGGTCCTCGGGGGCCGGGGTGTGGTCGGGGATCCGCGCCTCGGGCGAGTCCTGTGGGTCGAAGGAGTGGCGCCGGCTGTGGTCGGCGCTGCGCAGGCGCATGACCGCGGCGTTGCGGGCGCAGGTGATGAGGACGGCCTCGGTGTCCTTGACCGGCTTGGTGGCGCGCGTCAGCTCCAGTCCGGCGAAGGCGTCCTGGGCGATGTCTTCGCGGTCCTCTGGGGTGAAGCTTCCGTTGAAGGCGCCCGCGATATAGCGATCGACGGTCGCCATTTGCTCGCGGTAGTCCTCGGGACCGATCATCCGGCGCGTCCCGCGACAATCGTGGCGGTGAAGGTGCGCGAGCTAATCCGGCTGCTTGAGCCCACGAAGCCCGGCGCCGTGACCATCGCGGGGAAACCGGGCCGACGAGCACGGCTGGGCTTATCCAGGCCTGAGCGCGCACTCGGCCGAAGCAGATCGCCGGTCATCCTTGCTCCGAGCGTGTTTGGCCGCGGGCGCGGGCGGCGGCGAGGGTGTCTTCGAGAGCGGGGATGATCGCGCCGACGGGTCGTTGTGAGGCCTGGAGTGTTCGCAGCTGGCGTATGAGTGCTGCGATGAAGGTGTCGCGCAGGTCGACGTCGATTAGGTCCCCGAACATCAGTGCTGTTTCGGCGCGTAGCGCGCGGTCGCGGTGGAAGGCCTGCTCGAGCAGTGCGTGATCGGCGGCGGGCAGGTCGACGGCCCAGAACTGATCGGCGGCTGAGTTGTCGTCATGGGAGTCCGGGATGATCATGCGCGTATAGGGGTAGAGGCAATCGTCCCTGGTTTCTCGCCCCTGATTTCCGAACCTGGCGCGTTGGCACTTATGACCGCTCGACTGCCGTACCGGCTCGGCGGGAGTGCTGGCCGCTTGGCGGGGGCCACAAGAGCGGCCCGATCGCATCTACCTCTTGGTAGGAGTCCGAGTCCGAGCGAAGGAGAGAGCGTGCGTGGAGGCAGTGGGAGGGATGCGTTGGGCGCTTTGGGGGCGTTGGCGGCGCTGCTGGGCGTGGCGGGGGTGTTGTGGGCCTTGCCTGTGGCGGCGACTCTGACCTACGCGCGCGGGTTGCCGGCGATGTCGGCGAGCGAGGCGATCGTCGGGACCGTCACGATCGCGGTGAAGAGCCGGTGGTCCCAGCCGCGGGCGGCCTATCCCGCCCGTGTACGGCGCCAGATGCCCCCGGGTGGCTGGTGGTGGCTTGGCGCCGGCTTGCCGTTCGGCGTTTTCGGGGTGGTCGCCGCGGTGCTTGTGGGTCCGGTGGATGTGTCGACTGCGCGGCGGCGGCTTGGCCGCCGGGGCTATGACCCGCGCGGCGCCCGGCCGCGCGAGTGGGCCCGCCCCCGGGATGTGCGGTCGCTTGCGGTCGGGGTCCGGTCGGGTGCTCGGATGACGCTTGGCAGCCTCGACGGCCGGTTGTTGGCCGCCGATCCCGAGGCGATGATCGCTCTGACCGCCCCGCCGCGGGCGGGTAAGACGACGGGCTGTGTGATCCCTTGGCTGCTTGAGCACGACGGCCCGGCGCTGGTCACGTCGTCGAAGGAGGACGTGCGCGACACGACGGCCGGCTGGCGTGCCCGGGGTGGGGAGGTGTGGAGCTTCGATCCGTTCACGCCGGGGTCGTGTTGCTGGGATCCGCTGGAGGGATGTGAGCAGTGGGGGTTCGCGTTGCGTCAGGGCAAGTGGCTCGCGGACGCGGCCGGGCATTCCGACCATTCGCATGTGGCGGAGTTCTGGGGCCAGGAGGCGGCGAAGCTGCTGGCGCCGTTGTTGCACGCGGCGGCGATCGCCGGGGCTTCGATCGGCGAGGTGATCGGCTGGCTTGACGCCCAGGAAGCCGACGCCCCGGTACGGCTGCTCGGCGACGGCGGCGACCCCGCTGCCAAGGTCCAGCTCGAAGGGGTGCTTGGCCTTGACTCTCGCAACCGGGGGACGACGTACATGTCGGCGTCGAACCTGCTGGCCGCCTACCGCTACCCCGAGGTGCTCGCGACCGCCCGTCCGGGCTTTACCCCTGCGCAGCTGCTCGACGGGGGCGCCTCGACGTTGTACATCACCGCCTCCTCGCGCCACCAGCGGCTGCTTGCCCCGGTGATCGTGGCTTTGGTCTCGAGCGTGCTCGAGCAGGCGGTGGAGACATCCCGTGCCCAGGGCGCGCCGCTGGATCCGCTGTTGCGGGTGCTGCTGGATGAGACGGCCAACTGCGCGCCGCTGCAGGACCTGCCGGCCCATCTCTCTCAGCTCGCGGCGCACGGGGTGCGGATCGCGACGGTGTGGCAGTCCCTCGCCCAGGCCCGCGACCGCTACGGGGAGGCGACCGACACGATCATGGCCGCCTCGACCTGCAAGGTCTTCATGGGGCCCGTCACCGACGACACGACGCGCCGCTACATCGACGGCCTGCTCGGCCAGCGGCCCGTAGAGGTGGATGATCACCGCACGCTTGGGCCCAAGGCCTCCGCCCAGGAGCTCCAGCAGCTCGACCGCTCGCGGGCGCTGGTGATCGCGGGCGAGCTTCCCCCGGCGATCGTGCGGCTTGACCCCTACTGGCGAATCCGCGACTTCCGCGGCCTGTAGGCGGCGTGAGCCGCCCCTACGTGGTCACCGCGCGCGCGGGCGCGGGCCGTAGAAGCCTTCGCGGTCGCCCGTAGCGGGCGTCTTGGATCACCGCTCTGATCCGTGTGGGAGCCATCTGTGCGGGCGCGGACACCTCCGCGCCATAACCACTTGACCGAACACCCGGTGTCAGGTCTACCCTGGGTTCATGGAACGAACGGTCAAGCAGGTCGCCGACGCTGTGGGGCTGCCCAGCCGTACCGTCCGCTACTACGACCGCATCGGTCTCGTCTCGCCGTCGGAGCGCACGGGTGCTGGCTACCGCCTCTACGACGCCGAGAACGAAGGCAAGCTGCGCTTCGTCCGCCAGGCCAAGGGGCTGGGCTTCAGCCTCCAGGAGATCCGCCAGCTGATCGCCGCGGCCGAAAGCGGCTGCGGCGAGGTCGTGCCAGAGCTGCACCGTCTCCTCGAGGAGAAGGTGGCCGAGATCGATCACCGCATCGGTGAGCTGCAGTCGTTTCATCAGCGGCTCGTCGACTACGCCGAGGGCAAGGGCGGCGGCTGCGGTTGTCAGGGCCACGGCGCCTTCTGTGGCTGCCTGAACGACGTACCGCTCGTGCAGATCAACGAAGAAAGGCCATAAGCAACATGTGTGAGTGCTGCACCCCCACGAACATCACCGCCCACGAGGCGGACGACAGCGTCCGGCCCATCGCCGAGCAGAGCGACTGCGGCTGTGGCTGCGATGGCGCCTGTGGCTGCGGCGAGGCGGGCAACACCGCCGCCGAGGACCGCGAGCACAAGCGCCAACTCGCGCAGATCGAGCAGCCGGTCGCCGCGCTCGACAGGGTCTCTGCCTGACCGAGGGTCGCCACGCGGCTGACGACTGTCGGCCGCGTGGCTGCTTCCTTGACCCCGCTGTGCGAGGTCGACATCGACATCCCAGCTGTTTGTGAACGGCTTGGCGCGCTCGCCTGCCGGGGCCGAGGGTCGTGATCCTTGGCGGCCTCTTCGGGTGCCGAGTTCTGATGAGGAAGCGCGGTCCAACGCGCGGGGCCTTCGGCCTTGGTCGTTTCTTTACACCGGAGTGTGAGGGTCGCAGCGTGACAGGTGAAGAGGCCGCACCGATCCTCGTCGTGGAGGACGAGCCGAACATCACGGGGCTCCTGCGCGGCTACCTGGAGGCCGCGGGGTATGCGGTCGCCCAGGCCGCAAACGGCCACGACGCGCTCGCGCTGGCCAGACGCCATCAGCCGATGATGGTCACGAACAGGAGGTAGATGCTCCAGGCGGGCAGCGTGAAGACGTTCGCGGCCACCGCGAGCAGAGCAGCGAGCACTAGACCGACGCTGAGGACTCTGATGGAAAGCTGGATCACTGTGCCCTTGGTATTAGCCGCCGACCAGCTGGTCGAGAAGCAACGAACCGCCTCCGAAGATGGCGCCGTACACGGTGCCTTGGGCCGGCCGCGTCCGTAGTTGGGCTCGTCGGCTCTGGCTACCCACGCGCAGTAGACGGCCGCGCCGACCGCGGCGCCACCTGCAACGAAGGTGAAGACGGGCTCGACGGCGTCGGCCACGATGCGGGCGATGGTGTGCAGCGCGACGATGATCGCGTCGGGGACGCTGTCGCCGTTCACGTTCTGTTTATCACGCGGGTCAGGGGCCGAGGTCGGGGGCGTAGTCATCGAGGTCGATCGTGCGCGTCAGGCCGCGGGCGAGCTCGCGGTCCGGCGGTTGGGCCAGGCCGTCTGCGAGCTGGTGGGCGTGGTGCCAGTCGGCCGCTTGGCGTTGGGGCAGCGCGTCTGGGTTGTGGCCGGCGGGGAGGTCTCCGTATTGGAGGCGGTAGGACTCTTGGGCGGCGGCGGCCCGTTCCCAGTCCTCTCTGGCCTTCGGCGTCTCGGGGCGCTCCCCGAGTAGGGCTTCGAGGGCGGGGTTTGCGTCGAGTTCGGCGGTGCGGCGTGCGCGCCAGTGCGCGTCGGCGCGGCGGGAGGCAAGCTCACGGCCGGCGGCGGTGGCCTCGACGAGCGCCATCTCGTGGGCTTCGAGCCATTGGTCGATGTTCTCGCCGCCGGCCTGGTCGGTCCGCTCGGCGAGCTCCTTGCGTCCGGTCTCGAGTGAGGCCTCGAGCCCCCAGATGCGCTGCTCGACCTCAATACGCTGCCGCCGCTCGCGTCGGCTGAGTCCGGCGAGCTCCTGGCGGGCGGCGTCGAGGCGCTGTTCGGTCGCCTCGACGCCGCTTGCGGCGCGTTCGAGCATCTGGACGTCCTTGGCGCGTCGCGCCTGGCGGGGGACGGTGGACAGTGCTTGTCGGCCGCGTTCTGAGATCTCCAGCAGCTCTGTGGTGGACAGCTGGCCGAGTTGGGCGTCGGCCTCGGTTTCGTCGAATGCGAGCGCCTTCGCCCGCTCGTGACCGAGTGTCCGTTCGAGCTCCTCATACAGCGGCTGGTCCTCGAGCCCGGGCTCCGGTGGCCGGTCGCGGTCGCCTTCGGTGCCGTTGTTGATGTAGAAGCGCGCCTCGTCGGTGTGGCGGGAGGAGGCGACGTACCCAAGCTCCCGGGCGAGGTCGGGTGAGGCGAGCACGAATGTCTGCTTGACCGTCGCGCCTTGGGACTTGTGGATCGTCAGCGCGTACCCGTGGGCGAGGTGGCCGTCTTGGAGGTAGTCGGCGTCCAGGACGACCTCGGTGTCGTTGTCAAGGCGCACGCCGAGGTTGTCGGCGAGGTGGTCGATTTCGGTGACGGTGCCGCGGTTGCCGTTTCGCAACGGCACGTTGCCCGCCTCATCGGCGCGGGCGACGTGGGTGTTTCGCAGCGCCATGACGCGGTCGCCGACCGTGAACAGGCGGCCGCCGACCTCGAGTGCCGCGGTGTCGTCGAGTTCGCCTGCGGCGACCCGGGCGGCGCGGGCGAGCTGGTTGAGCGCCTCGACGTCGTGGCGGCGCCCGGCGAGCATCAGCGTCTGATCCATTCCGTCGCGGCGGGAGGCGACATACCAGTCCTCGACCAGCGCGCGGGCCTGCTCGTCGGGCCCCGCGGTGGTCACCAGTCGGCCGTGGCGTTCGTAGGCGGCCACCCACTGCGAGATGTCGCCGTGGCGCAGCTCGTCAAGCGCCTGGCGGTCCCACACCTCGTTTTGGCGGTGCACCTCGGTCAGCTCGATCGACCCGAGCCGGTCGGCGAGCCCCTCAAGTGCCCCGCCGGCGGCGATCGATGGGAGCTGACGCTCATCGCCCACGAGCACGGCCTTGACGTTGGCCGCCGCGGCGTGGGAGAGCAGCCGCCGGTACATGCGGGTGCCGACCATCCCGGCCTCGTCGACGACGAGCACGGCCTTCTTGGGGAATCCGTATTCGCCGCCGCGGTCGAGATCCTGAAGCAGCCCGTGGATGGTGGAGCTCTCGATCCCGCCCCGGGATCGCAGCTCATCGGCTGCCCTGGCCGCCAGTGCCGCGCCGACGACGCGGTGTCCGTCGCGCTCCCACAGCTCCCGGGCGGCGTCCAGGGCGGTCGTCTTGCCCGTCCCCGCCCTTGCGCGGACGATCTGGACGCCGTCGCCAGAAGTGACCAGCGACGACACCATCGTCTGCTGCTCCTGGGAGAGCACGATCCCGCTGGGCCGTCGCTCGAACCCTTCCTCGAGCTCGACGACCCCGACGCCCTCGCCGACCCTCTCGGCAGCTTGGTCGAGCAGCGTCGCTTCGATTTCGAGCATGTCGACTGTCGTCAACAGCGGCTCGCCGCTGCGTATCCGTCGGCCGCCGGCGGTCCTGATCGCCGCGCCGGCCTCGCCGCCTTCGAGCGCGACGATGTGGTCAGAGGCGATCAGCCGGTCGGCGAGCCCCTCGATCCGCTCGACAGAGCCGCCGCGGCCGTGCGCGGCGGCGAGCGCCTCGACGAGGTCCCGGCGGGCAAACGCCGACCGCCCCCCTGTCACCCCGTCGGCATCCAGGAGCCGCCCGATCGCCTCGCCGGCCTCCTCGCGATCGAGGTCGCGGAAGTCTGTCCGGTCGAGCGTCTGGGCCAGCTCGCCGACGCCGAAGCCGTACTCCTCCGAGAGGGCCTGCCACTCCAGCCGCTGGTCGGCAATGTCGAACTCGCCCTTGGCGCGCCTGGTCGAGAGCGCCGCGAGCTCTGCCTCGCGGGCGCTTCCCCCGCGGCCGGTTCGGTCGAGCTCCTCGGCGATCTGCTTGCTGCGCTTGGACAGCCTGACCGCGAGCTCCCTGGGGACGCCGACGACCTCGGCGGCTCCTTTGTGGACGTCTGTCCACTCGACCCCGAGCCGTTCGGTCAACCGCACCCGAAGCTCGGCCTGAAACACATAGCCGGCGGCCTTCTGGTGCTGGTAGAGATGGTGTGCGTTCAGCGTCCGCCAGGCCCGCGGCGCCCCGGTGTCGGCGCCGCCGCACATGGTCATGTTCGCCGCCAGGCAGTGCACGTGGATCTGAGGGTCGCCCTCGCGGCTAAAGCGGTGCGGGAACACCGCCCCGACGAACCCCTCCCCGTCAAGGTCGATGTGCCCGCCGGCACCGGCACGGGAACGGCAGGCGTTTCGCTCCAGGTAGCCCCACGCCGCCCGCCCCGCGCCGTGGGTTGCCTCCCACACCGCCGCCGCGACCTCGGGGTGGCCGTACTGCTCAGACACCGCCCACAGCGTCGACACCGACTTCGGGACCGCCATCTGCAGATCGATCCCCTTCACATCGTGCTCCCCTGGGGCGCGTAGAAGCTGGGCTCCGGTGTCCGGGTGGCGGCGCTCGAAGATCGCCTCAAGCTCCCCTTCGCCGATCACCCCCTCCAGCCCCAGCGCCGCGGCACCATCGCCGGCCCACGCACCAGGGGCCTCGCCCTTGCCGGCGTAGTAGTCCTCCGCGCCGCGCACGACCTGCTCGGAGTAGTAGTTCGGCGTCCGCCAATGGCCCTTGCCCTGGCCGCCGATCTTCCCGATAGTCAGCACGCGGAGCGGCAAGCTAGACCCCGCCCCGGACGCCACCGCAACTTCAGTGCAGGTGTGTGGTCGCGCGAAGCGGCCCGAAGGGAAGCGAAGCGCCAAGGGTGAAGTTGCCATCTGGGGCGAGGGCCGTCAGGCAAGAGCGCCGAGACGGCGCTGAAGCCTTGAGGCACTTGACGTTTCCCAAACAGCGGCCAGTGATGACTGTGCTGTGGCTCAGGGACCGGACCCGCGCGGATGTGTGGCCGGCTGGAGTCGCCGAGCCCGATCTCGCCGCCCGCCCACACCACAAACGGTCAGGTCAACGCGGGCAGCGAGACGGAGCGCGGGGGGCCACGGTCGACCCCGGCCTGCCATGAGAAAAAGGATGCCCATTCCAGTGAAGGGTCCATAACCCCAGTTCCGCCTCCGCGAGATCGTGGCCCGACGTTGGCCCAACTGGCGGCTGGCATTCGCATGCGAGCGCATGGGCGGGCTAGGCCAGCGTCTCCGACCCACACGTCGGGGTCCCGTGAGCCTCAGCTTGGGCGGGTAGCTCTGCTACGCGTGAGGGGCGTGCCCGGCGAGGTCCTCGAAGGCCTTGACGGCCCAGTTCCCCAGAGCCTGGCCTTGAGTCTCGATGGATGTCTCGCTGAGCAGCTCATCGGGGTAGAGCAGCCGCGCGAGCCGGTGAGACTCCAGCTGGAAGGGGTCGGTCTAGTTTCGGAACAGAAGTGGCGGGTTTCGGTTGATGGAAGTTAGCCGCGCGCGTTAGTGGTAGTAGCGTCTCGCGGGGCCGACTGGAGGTGGTCGCGGGGGTCGGGGATGTGGTAGCGACCGTTGATAAGGATGTGCGCCGACAGGGCTGGTGAGAGCCTGGCGAGCTGCTCGTCGTCGATCAGTCGGCCAGCGGCGCGGAGGCGGTCGAGGCGGGCGTTGAGGTGCTGAGTGTTCCAGCTGACGATCGCGCTTGCGACCAGTGCGAGGGCGGCGGCCTGCGTGACGAGCGTGGCGCGAAGATCGGCCGGGTTGACCCGGCTACGAAGTAGGACATCGGTCGCGCGGTCGACGTCAGCCTGGTCCGCGCAACCGACTGCTTTCCCAGGCGTAGCTGCCGTCCCCGACCGTCGATCCTGTTGCCGGGGGCGGCAGTACTTGGGTGAACGACTGTTCTGATGCGGGAATCGTCTTGGCCGCCACGTTGCCGACTGCCTAGGCCTCGACCGGGACTCCGGATCGAGGCTCTCGTCGAGCGCCAGCACCACGCCGTCAAGCTCGCTATCCGCGATCTCAAAGACCAGGCGCTCGCGCAGTTTGCTGCGCGGGAAGGCGAGAGGACCGTACGAGCCAGGATCACCGTAGGTTCGTCACCCCGCGTGGCGGCCCGGCCCCGCTGGCCAGTCGCCACGCGGTAGCAGCGGGCCCGACGCGCCGACGCTGGCCAGTGGCGCCATCTCGCAGCGCGAGCCGGCGGTGTCGAGGCGGCGAGCAGGACGCGGTCTTCGCTCCCGGAGTCGAGACTCGTCGGGCGGGACCGCCCAGACGCGCGGGCGGCCTGCGCGTCGGTCTCCTCGCCGCGCGGGTCGAGGTCATCGACGTCGGGCAGGAGGGCCAGGCGCGCGAAGCGCCGGGCCTCGTCGTGGCTGTAGGGGCCGAGGAGCTGATGCTCGAGGACCTCGGCCGCGTCGGCCGGCCCTGGCGATCATCCGATCGCGCCTAGCTTTCCGGCACTCATGACGGAGACCCGACCTCGACCGTCTCTGCTCCGCTGCTAGATCGACCCCGGCACCTGGGCCTGCTCGGCCGCGCGCCGAACCAGCTCGTCGGAGCGTTCGTCGATGCGAAGACTCAGCCGGGCGGACCTCATGACGCTGACTGTACGTCGTCGCGTCCGCACGTCGGACGCGGCCTCAACACGACGGCACCCGTGGCCGCGGGCGTCCTTCACGCGATCGTCACCGGATGGGTGGCGGAGATGCGGGAGGGTTTCGGCCATGTCCACTCCCTCGAGGTTCAGTCGCCGTCAGTTCCTGCGCACGGGCGCCGTCGCGGGCGCCGCGCTCGTCGTCGCCCCCGGCCGCGCTCCGGCGTTCGTCCGCTCGCGCCCCTCGCTGACGCACGGCATCCAGTCCGGCGATGTGACGGCCCAGAGCGGCATCGTGTGGGGCCGCGCCGACCGGCCGAGCCGGATGCTCGTCGACGTCGCGCGCACCCCGTCCTTCCGCGGGTCCCGGCGCATCGAGGGCCCGGTGCTCACGCCGGACGCCGACTTCACTGGCAAGGTGCTCCTCGACGCGCTGCCGCCGGGCCAGGAGACCTTCTACCGCGTGACGCTGGAAGACCTCGACGAGCCGGGGCTGCTCAGCGAGCCGCTCGACGGGTCGCTGCGGACCGCCCCGCGCGGCCGGCGCGACGTGTCGTTCACCTGGAGCGGCGACCTCGCCGGGCAGGGCTGGGGCATCAACCCCGAGCTCGGCGGCTACCGCATCTTCGCGGCGATGGGGGCCCTGGAGCCCGACTTCTTCGTGTGCAGCGGTGACACCGTCTACGCCGACGGGCCGCTGAAGGAGACGGTGCCGCTGTCCGGTGGGCGCACCTGGCGCAACGTGATCACCCCGGCGAAGCTGAAGGTCGCCGAGACGCTCGACGAGTACCGAGGCCAGTTCGCCTACAACCTGCTCGACGAGAACCTGCGCTCCTTCGCGGCCCGCGTGCCCCAGGTCTACCAGTGGGACGACCACGAGGTCCGCAACAACTGGTTCCCCGGGCAGATCATCACCGACCCGCGCTACACCGAGACGCGCGCCGATGTGCTGGCCGCGCGCGCCAGGCAGGCGTTCTTCGAGTGGCTCCCGATCGCGCCACCCGCGCGAGGCGACGCGCAGGGCCGCATCTACCGGCGGATCTCCTACGGGCCGCTGCTCGATGTGTTCGTGCTTGACATGCGGACGTTCAAGGACCCGAACGGCCCGAACACCTACGCTGATCCGCGCCTGGGCCTACTTGGGCCCGAGCAGCGTGCGTGGCTCAAGCGCGAGCTGGCGGCCTCGAGCGCGACGTGGAAGGTCATCGCCAACGACCTGCCGCTGGGGCTGCTCGTCCCCGACGGGCCCACCCGGTGGGAAGGCGTCGCGCAGGGCGACGGCGGCGCGCCGCTCGGCCGTGAGCTCGAGTTCGCCGAGGTGCTCTCCTCCGCGCACCGAGGCGGCGTCGAGAACATCGTGTTCATCACCACCGACGTGCACTACACCGCGGCGCACCGCTACGACCCGGCACGAGCCGCGATCGGCGACTTCACGCCGTTCTGGGAGTTCGTGTCAGGGCCGCTCAACGCCGGCGGCTTCGACGAGAACCCGTTGGACGCCACGTTCGGGCCCGAGGCCATCTTCGTCAAGGCGCCCCTAGCGAACAATACCTCACCCGCAGACGGATTTCAGTTCTTCGGCCACGTCGCAATCGACGGGGGCAGCCGCGTCATGACCGTCTCGCTGCGAGACCTCGACGGCAAGGTGCTGTTCTCCGTCGATCTCGAGGCGGAGGGCAAGGACAGCGACAAGGAGAAGGCGAAGAAGGAGAAGAAAGAGAAGAAAGAGAAGACGAAGCCGAACTGAACGTCACCGGCCCCGAGCCGGCCCTGCTCAGCGCAGAAGAGGCTCGCGGCCGCCAAGGCCCGAGCCAACCTCGTGCGCGGTCGGCTCAGCGCCGAACGGCCATCTCGAGCGTGAAGAGGACCGGCGCGAAGTCGGCCCGAGCGCGGGCCAGCACCTCGGGGACGGCGACCGGAGGCGGTCGAGGTTTCTTGCTGCCGCCGGGCCGGCCGAAGTGCCTGCCGAAGCAAGGACGCCTTCTCTCTGCCCCCTTGCTAGGCATACCCCTCCCAGGCGCTTCGGGTTCACATAATAACCATTATCGAGCGCTGGAGAAGCCCGGTGGAAAGCGAACAGCCGGGCAGGGTTTACATAAGAGCGTATGACTGTGGCCGCCGCCGACGAAGCTGCTAGGCGCCGCCGTGAGGCCGCTGAGCGGCACCGCCCGAGCGGGTGCGGCTGCTGATCGTCGCCCATGCCCCGCCCGAGCGCGTCGGGCGGTACTTCTACTTCGAGACCATCAGCGAGAAGGACGACCTCTTCCGGTACGTGGTCAAGGGGCTGTTCGGCAGCTTCCCTGAGCGACGCGAAAAGACGATCTGGCTGGGCCGCCTCCACGACGCGGGCGTCTTCCTCGTCGACCTGATGGAGCGGCCGTACGACGGCAGCGATTTGGCACTGCATGTGCCCGATCTCGTCGAGCGGGTCCGTCAGCTCGACCCAGAGCACGTCGTGCTCATCAAGGTCGACGTCTTCGATGCCGCCTACCGAGGGCTCTGCGCCGCCGGTCTCACGGTCGTCAACAAGCGCATCCCGTTCCCGGGCAGCGGCCAGCAGCGCCGATTCGAGTCTGCCTTCGCGGCTGCGATCCAGGCGATCGGTTGGTTGGTGCCGGACAGTTCGGCCTAACGGTCGACGGTCTACCGCCGCAGCAAGTGCGCGAGGATCGCGTCGGCTCCGTTGCCGATTGCGCTGCTCGCTACCCCGTCAGCGGCAAACCATTTCTCAGAGCTAGCACCCGGACCCGTGGCCCGAGCCGCTCCTCGGCAGGAACGAAGTCCGATTCAGGTTCCTTGCCCTGCCAGCTTCGCAGCCCTTCGACCACCGAGCCGAGCGTGGGCGCCCTGTCGCGCCGACCAGGCCCGCAAAGCTCTTGCCGGCTGCGGGTGCGATCACCTTGGCTCCGCGATATCGATGGGCCCAGCGATGGACCGGCCCGTGAGGAACATTGGAACAAGATCCGGCGCTAGCTCGCGGCGCTCAACGACCGCGGCGCTCGCCGGCGCCTCCGATCGCTCGACGGCGACTAACGCTTAGCGTTGTCTCACGCAGACTTGTGGTCGGAACCCCTGAGTGTGAGCACAAACGGGGTATCCGGCAACGTGTGACCCGGAGAAGCGCAAGCAGCACGCGCGGCGGCCGCCCGCAGCGCCGGCTCTGGGTCGGTGGCAGCGAGCATCGCTGGCTGGAGCGCGGCAACGGCCTGCCGGTCGTCCTTGTACGGCATCCCGACCTCCCCGGAGCTGTGGCGCCACGTCCTGCCGCTGGTTGGCGGAGCACGGCTGCTCGCCTGGGAGATGCCCGGTTACGGGCGCTCGTGGCAGGTCGAGGGGGACCTGGACATCTCGGTTGGCGCGCAGGCCGGGGTGCGGCGGATCGCTTCCAGAAGCTCGATCCGTACGGCCGCCGCCTGACCTCGGCCCTTGGCGCCTCGCTTGACGAGATCAACGCCGGCAAGCACTTCACGCCCGAGGACCATCCCGACCGCGTTGCAGCAGCCATCAACCGCATCGTGGCCGACGCGCGGCCGTGACGAGGTCGCCGAGCGTGACCGAACCGTTCGGCGCGCGATCAGGTCTAAACCGATTCCAGACACAAGCGGAGGCCGTATGAC